>ERZ772960.957-NODE-957-length-24084-cov-5.386907_pt1 | contig 24084 bp, 25 predicted proteins | sample MGYA00580678_ERZ772960 | MGnify/ENA primary metagenome ERZ772960 (study PRJEB29015, sample SAMEA2737930) | human oral metagenome | biome: human oral; feature: human-associated habitat; material: dental | place: China | collected 2059 ... | reverse complement strand
ATGTACGACCGCATTCTTATAACGGCTATCGTACGCCATTCGAAGCGAGGTATTCAACATAAGTTTATTGGACACTCGTGTTACAAAAACGCTTGACCACAACAGTTTACAGGAGCTGTTCGATTCTTTGGATAGTGCTTGGCGAGTGCATAAGACGGCTGTCATAGTGTGGGTGTATAGAGTTGTTGACATCCATTGGAGTGCCATCGAGAGGATTCTAATGGGTTATTTTTCCAAATGCAGTAGGCTGGAATCTACCTTTTTCTTGTGTTATACTGTACTTTGTCCAAGTTAGTTCATTCAAAAGGAAAATGCAAAACTCATGAAATCATCCTTTCTTTCCGTACGCGATATGACAAAATTAGCGCTGTGCGTGGCGTTCTGTTGTGTGACGGCATATATTTCTTTTCCGCTTCCGTTTACGCCCGGCATGGTGACGGCGCTGACGATTGCGCTTGGCGTGACGGCTTTCGTATCGACGCCGAAGCAGACGTTTCTTGCGCTTGTGACGTATGTTCTCCTCGGCTCTATCGGACTGCCCGTCTTTGTCGGGGGAACGGCGGGATTTGGGCGTCTTTTAGGGCCTACGGGCGGCTTTATCATCGCTTGGCTTATCGTCTATCCGCTTGTCAGCGCATTGAAAGGGAACGTGCCGAACTTCAGACGCTATGCGCTTGTCGATATTCTCGTCGGAATCCCGCTCACCTATATTGGCGGGATGATTTCGATGGTGCTCGTCATGGATATTACGATTGGGCAGGCTTTCGTCATGGCCGCTCTGCCGTATATCCCCGGCGATGTGATCAAGTGTATCGCTGCCGCTTTTCTCGGATGCAAGGTGAATACCGTATTACAGAGGGATTGAAACGATTATATGAATTTGAACCATAAAGAGAAACGATATTACAGGATGCTCGTATACGGCTGTCAAATGAACTTCAGCGATGCGGAACGCATGAAGGGGCAACTCGCGGCACTCGGCTACGAGGAAACGGATTCTTTGGAGGCGGCAGACCTCATTTTAATCAATACGTGTTGCGTGCGTGAAACGGCGGAGGATCGCGTCTATGGGAAAATCGGCGAGATCAAACACCTCAAAGAGAAAAAGCCAGAACTCATATTCGGCATTACGGGCTGTATGGCACAGAAGGAAGGCGACGCGCTGATTCAGCGCGCTCGCCATATTGATTTTGTTCTCGGAACGAACAAGGTGCAGGAACTCACGCGCGTCGTGCAGGAGATTGCGGCAGAGCGTGGGCACGTCGTTGATACGGCGATGAACGAAGCGGAAATGGACCGTGATGTGCCGATTGCGCGCACGGGAAAGTTTTCTGCGTGGGTTCCGATTATGTACGGGTGCAACAATTTCTGTACGTACTGCATTGTTCCCTATGTACGTGGGCGTGAGCGCAGCAGGAGCCCCGAAGATATTGTCCGTGAGGTGGAGGAAGCCGTCTCGCATGGTTATACAGAGGTCACGCTCCTCGGGCAGAATGTCAACTCGTATGGCAAGGACGCGGGGCATACGGATTTTGCCGATCTCCTGCGCATGGTCGACGCAGTGCAGGGGATTCGCCGCGTGCGCTTTATGACGTCGCACCCGAAGGATCTTTCGGATCGCGTCATCGAGGCAATTCGGGATGGCGAGCATATCTGCGAGCATATTCACTTGCCTGTGCAGTATGGGAGCAACCGCATATTGAAGGCGATGAACCGCGTCTATACCGTGGAATCGTACCGCGTTCTTGTCGCGCGCATACGCAAAGAGCTTCCGAATGTGAGCTTGACGACGGATTTGATTGTCGGTTTTCCGGGCGAGCGGCAGGAGGATTTCCAGGAGACGCTCAATTTCCTGCGTGAAATACGTTTTGATTCCGCCTATACGTTCCTCTACTCCAAGCGCTCTGGCACGCCTGCTGCTGTCATGGCGGAACAGGTCGAAGCGGCGGTGAAGAAAGAACGTTTGCAGGAATTGATGCAGGTGCAGAATGCGATCAGCCTTTCACGCCATGAGGAGATGGTGGGCAGGACGTATGAGGTCATGGTCGAAGGACCGAGCAAGAATGATGCGTCGGTTTGGAGCGGGCGCACGCGTTCCAATCAACTGATCTTGTTCCCGCATGGCGGTGAGCAGGAAGGCGATTTTATCCAAGTCGAGGTCACGAAGCCGCAGACGTGGCTATTGAAGGGAAAACGCGTAGTCTAAGTGATTTTGGCGGATATGGTGCAGATGTGCCAGATAGGAGGGCATGGATGGAGCTGACGCCCATGATGCAGCAGTATATGGCGGCAAAGGAGGAAAATCCGGAAGCCCTCCTTTTTTTCCGCCTTGGCGATTTCTATGAGATGTTTTTCGACGATGCACGGCTCGTGTCGAAGGAACTCGGGCTGACGCTCACGAGCCGCAGCAAGTCGCAGGACAATGCGCCGATGTGTGGCGTGCCGTACCACGCGGCGGAAACATATATCAACAAGCTCGTGAAGAAGGGATACAAGGTCGCAATCGCCGAGCAGATCGGCGACCCGAAGGCAAAGGGGCTCACAAAACGCGAGGTTATCAAGATCATCACGCCGGGGACGGTGCTTGCAGAGTCGGCACTAAAAGGCGCGCAGAACAACTATATCGGGCTCGTCTACGAAAAAGGGAATGTCCTTGCGCTCGCGGGAGCAGACGTCACGACGGGTGAATGTTTTGCGGGGCTCTACGAAGGAGCAGATCGATCCGAGCTTCTGTTTGATGAGCTTTACCGCTTCATGCTCTCAGAGCTGTTGATTGTGGGAAAGCCGTCCTTTGAGGCGAAATTGCGCGAATACCTTGCCGTTCGTCTGCCGCAGTGCGCTGTGACCTCTATCCCTGCGATTTCGTCTGCCGTAGCGGATTTTCTCACGCTGCACTTTGATGCCTCGGTGCGCCCGACGCGCGAGGAGACGCAGGAAGCCGTTGCGACGCTTCTTGAGTACCTGCATGGTACGGTCAAGACGGATTTAGCACACTTAAATCGCCTGACGTATCTCGACACGTCAAAAAATCTCGTCATCGACGCCTGCACGCTGCGCAATCTGGAAATTACGCGCAACGTGCGCGACGGCGGAAAGAAGGGGACGCTTCTCGATGTTCTCGATTTCACCGAGACGCCGATGGGCAGCCGTCTCTTGCGCAAATGGCTTGAATATCCGCTCCTTGACATGGTGCAGATCAATCGCCGGCTCGACGCGGTGGAGGAGCTTTTCAAGGATTTTGCACGGCGCGGCAAGGTGCGCGAGAGCACGGAGAAGGTTCACGACTTCGAGCGCCTTCTCACGCGCATTGAGATCGGCACAGCGAATGCGCGCGACTTGATCGCGCTGAAAGTATCGCTTGCGTGTCTGCCACAGATTCAGCAGGCATTGGAGCGCGTGCAGTCGGCTATGCTGAAGGAATGTGCGGGAAAGATTGTGCGCTTTGATTCGCTGGTTGATTTGATGGAGCGCGCACTCATTGACGAGCCGGGCGTCAGCTTGCGTGACGGCGGTATCATCAAGGCTGGCTATGATGCAGAGCTTGATGAATATCGCCGCATTGCGCATGACAGCAAGTCCATGCTTCAGGAAATCGAGGAGCGCGAGCGCGAGCAGACAGGCATCAAGGCGCTCAAAATCGGCTACAATAAAGTCTTCGGCTACTACATCGAGGTGCGCAACACGAGCGCAGAGCTCGTGCCGGAGCGCTATATACGCAAGCAGACGCTCGCCAATACGGAGCGCTATATCACGCAGGAGCTCAAGGACTTTGAGACGAAAATTCTGGGCGCGCAGGAGAAGATCGTTGCGATTGAGTACAATCTTTTCGTGGAAGTGCGCGAGTGCGTGAAAGAAAAGCTGACGGAGATACAGGAGACGGCGCGCGCGATTGCCGTGCTCGATACGCTGGCGAGCTTGGCAGAGGCGGCATCTTCCTATAATTATGTGCGCCCGCGCCTAGCCGCGAATGGGGAAATCGAAATCAAGGATGGGCGTCATCCGCTCGTTGAGCGCATTCTGACGCGCAGCCTTTTCGTGCCGAATGATACGACGCTCAATCATCACGACTGCGAGATCATGCTGATCACGGGTCCCAATATGGCAGGCAAGTCGACATATATGCGGCAGACGGCAATCCTCGCGCTGATGGCGCAGGTTGGCAGTTTTGTCCCGGCAAGGGAGGCGACGATTTCGCCGCTTGACCGCATTTTTACGCGTATTGGCGCGAGTGACGACCTCATCAGCGGGCAGAGCACATTCATGGTCGAGATGAACGAGGTCGCGCAGATTCTCAAATATGCGACGAAGAACAGCCTTGTCATTTTGGATGAGATCGGCAGGGGAACGAGCACGTTCGACGGCATGAGCATCGCACGCGCCGTCATCGAGTACATCGAGAAACGCGTCCATGCCAAGACGCTTTTTGCTACGCATTACCATGAGCTGACCGATCTCGAAGACGACAAGATCAAGAATTTCTGTGTCGCCGTCAAGGAGCGTGGTACGCAGGTCTCTTTTTTGCGGCGTATCGTAGCGGGGGCGGCGGACAAGTCTTACGGGATTCACGTCGCACGTCTGGCAGGCCTTCCAATTTCTGTGACGAAGCGCGCCGAAGCGATATTGAAAGAACTTGAAGCGGAGAATCCTGCCGTGCCCGTGACGCACGGCAAAGCGGAGAAGAAAACGGATGAGGCGGGAGCGCCGCAGATGGGCTCGCTCTTCCAGTCGGCAATCAGCGCACGGCTCACGTCGCTCGACATTATGACGATGACGCCGCTGGAGGCGATGAATGAACTATACCGCTTGCAGGAGCAGGCGAGACAGGAGGCGGGAAAAGGATGAGCACGATTCATGTACTCGACGATAATACCATCAATAAGATCGCGGCAGGCGAAGTCGTGGAGCGTCCCGCTTCGGTCGTGAAGGAACTCGTTGAGAATGCGATGGACGCGGGCGCGCGGCGCATCGAGGTTGAGATCATGGCAGGCGGGACGAGTTTCATGCGCGTCACTGATAATGGAAAAGGCATGAGCCGCGAGGATGCCGAGCTTGCCATTCTGCGCCATGCGACGAGCAAGATCCATGATGTCCGCGACTTGAACACGATTGGCACGCTTGGCTTTCGCGGCGAGGCGCTTCCGACGATTGCCTCGGTCTCGCGCTTTTCCCTGCTGACACGGCAGATGGGCAGCGACCTCGGCACGCGCGTCGATATTCGGGGCGGCGGTGCGCCGGATTTCATCGAGACAGGATGCTCTCTTGGCACGACGATAACAGTCGAGGACTTGTTCTTCAATACGCCTGCTCGAAAGAAATTTCTGAAAACAACGCATACAGAAGGCTCGAAAATCAACGATTTCATCGTCAAGCTGGCGCTTTCGCGGCCTGATATTGAGTTCCGCTTCATCAACAACAATAAGACGGCAGTCGTGACGCCGGGAAATGATAGCTTGATCGACACGATTCGTGCCATCTACGGCAATCAGACGGCGGATTCCCTGCTGCCACTTCATTTCGATGAGGATGATGTGACCATTTCGGGCTATATCACGAAGCCGTCCATGCTGAAGAGCAGCCGTGCATGGCAGACGCTCATCGTCAATGCACGCATCATTCAAAATCGGGCAATCGCAAAGGCGATCGACAACGCGTATCGCTCGCTGATTCCGAAGAGCGGCTTTCCGCTTGCCGTGCTGGAGGTACGCGTTCCGCAGCACACGATTGACATCAACGTTCACCCGCAGAAAAGCGAGCTGAAATTCGAGGATGAGAGCCGCATATTCAAGGCCGTTTACAAGGCGGTGCTCGACGCAATACGCTCCGTTCGCCCCGACCTTCACGATATTGCAGCGGTTGTCGAAAAGCCGACGAATCATGTGACGATGGAGCCCATGCGCTTTATGCCAGCGACTGATCCAGTGGAGCGCCCCTATACACCATTTGATTCAGAGCGTGCGAACCGTGCGGGAGCTTACACTGCGCCGCAGACGATATATGAAAAGGTTCATACCGCCGCAGCTCCCGCGATGCCCTTTCGGGAGGCACAGGAGGAAATAAAGGCGGAGATCGTCCAAGAGCAAGCTGTGAATCATGTGTATCAAACACAGGCATGTGATGAATCGGATGAAGGGCAGGGCGAAAACGAGATTTTTGAGGCGGAGGGTCGTATTGTTCCGATTGGGCAGGTCGACCTTACGTATATCATCGCACAGGATGCCAAGGGGCTCTATATCGTAGACCAACATGCGGCGCATGAGCGCATTCTCTTTGATAAGTTTTCGGCTATGGCAGACACAATCCCCTCGCAGCAGCTTCTCGTTCATCTCGTGCTCGATTTCGACACGTGGGATGCGCAGCTCATCGAGGCGAACAAGGCCATCTTTGACCGGCTCGGCTTCCAGATGGAGGCAAGCGGCGAGCAGGAGTTCCGCTTGATGGAAGTCCCTGCCGATGTGCCCGTCGATGAAGCGGAAGACATGATTCGGGAAATCCTTGCTTCGCTCCACGAAATGCATGAGACGAGTGCGCATGAGATACGGCAGGCATGCCTTGCGACGACGGCGTGTCGTGCTGCGATCAAGGCGGGCGAGGAGCTTAGCCTGCGCCAAATGCAGATTATTTTAGAGGAACTTTCGCATACGGCATTTCCGTATACCTGTCCGCATGGGCGGCCGACAATCCTGAAATTCAGCACGGATGAGCTTGCGAAAATGTTTAAGCGGACGGGTTTTTAAGCGATGTTTTATGCAGAGAAAGCCGTCGCGACGACAGGGCGCAAGTGGTCGCAGGCAGCAGAAGATTTGGCGCGCCGCGCGGCGGAATATGCAGGGCTGCGCTACATTCCACGTGGCACACGATCCGAAGAGGAACTGCGCAAGGAAACGGGGGTGGAGTATCTGCTCGTCGCAAAACACGGCCTTCTTTCTATTGAAGCGCCGGAAGAGACGTTCTTTTTTCACCCCAACATGGCGCACCTGCGGTTGAAGAATATACGTTTTGGCAGCGGTGGAAATGGCGACCGCATGGTCGAGGCGATGGGCCTGAAGCGCGGCATGGAGGTGCTCGATTGCACGCTCGGCTTTGGCGCAGATGCCATCGTATCAAGTTTCGCCGTGGGGCAGGAGGGGCGCGTCGTCGGCGTGGAGTCTGAAATCTTGATCGAGACGGTCGTTGGCTATGGACTCGCGCATTTCAAGGCGGAGAACTGGCCAATACAGGAAGCGATGCGCTGCGTTGAGACGCATTGCACCGAGGCGTATTCCTTTTTGCAAGAGCAGGCGGATGATTCCTTTGACGTCGTCTATTTTGATCCGATGTTTCGTCATCCGCTGACGGAAAGCCGCAGCCTGACGCCACTGCGGGAGCTGGCGAATCCTGCCGCACTGACACAGGAAACGATTGACGAGGCGTGTCGTGTGGCAAGGCATCGCGTCGTGCTGAAGGAAAATAGCCGCAGCGCGGAGTTTGATCGCCTCGGATTCAAGCAGGTCGTTGGCGGGAAGTACAGCAAGGTGCATTACGGCGTGATGGAACTGGGATAAAGCACGGAATTAGCGAGGTGGGAATATATGGCACATAAAGTTGCAATGATTGCGAGCGATTTGGACGGGACGCTTTTGCGAAACGGAGCGCAATCCTTGGCTCCGGAAGTCTTTGCGCTCATACGGCGCTTGCAGGAGCGCGGCATTGTCTTTTATGCGGCGAGCGGCAGACAGTATGCAAGCCTGCGCAGGCTCTTTGCGCCCGTCGCAGACGACATCGGATATATTTGTGAAAATGGGTGCCTGAGCTTTTTTAAGGGACGGAAAATCTCGCAATCGACAATGCCAGTGGAGGTCGGGCGCGAGCTGATCCGCGCAATCCAGGAAGCGGATGGGCTGGAAGTCATGGTATCGGGCGTAGAAACGTGCTACATCGAGCCAAAAGCGAATGAGTTTGCCTCGCTCCTGCGGGACGTCGTCGGAAATAATGTGACGGTTGTCGATAGCCTTATGGATTTGCCTGAGCCATATATGAAGATTTCCTTTTACGAGAAGGGCGGGCTGACCGATGTCCGCCCGTGGCAGGAGCGATTCGGGAAGAAATGCACCGTGCAGACGGGGGGCAGTGAATGGCTCGATGTCATGCCGAAGCATGTCAACAAGTGGACGGCGATTGAGGCGAATCTCGCGCGGCTTGGCATTTCGGCAGACGATGTCATCGCATTCGGCGATAATGAAAATGACCGGCAAATGCTCTGCCACGTCGGCTGCCCCATAACGATGGATCAGGCGCTTGCCGATATTCGCATACTCGGGCGCTATCATACGGAAGCGGTTGAGGCGTCCTTGCTTCGGATCTTGGATGGGGCAGGCTATGACTGGTAAAAAGATCATTCCATTTATGCTTTCCATCATCTTGCTCGCACTGGCTGGGATGGCGCGGGCGGCATCGTCGCCAGAGCTTATTGATGCACGAGCAACGGCAGCGTATTGGATCGAACGCAATCCAAAAGGAGAAGAACTGCTTCTCTCAGAGGAGGACGTCCAGTCCGTAAATCGAACGATACGGGGGAAAAATGATACGCTGCATGACTTAGAGGCACTTCCCCATATTCTTTCAGATAGTGAAATCCAGAGGCGTATCGAGAAGGTATGCGCTTTAGGCGATTTTTCAGAAGATGATTTGCCTGCTGTCTATGTAGATGGGCAGCGGCTGACGAGAGAGGCGTATGAGTCAGCCTTCCAGCGTGCGAAGCCAGATTTGCCGCAGGAGAATCCTGTGTATTACGGGCTTCTGTTGCATCGTGCCAACCTTCGCCTTCTTCCCGTAGAAAGCGGCTGGTTTGAAAGCGCATCGGATACGCATTACGATTCCTTGCAGGCAACCGCGCTCGATCCTGCTGAGCCGATTGCGGTATGGGCAAAAAGCGGGGATGGGCGTTTTGCCTTTGTCACGGCGCGCCATTATGAAGGCTGGCTCTCCGTGCAGGATTTTGTCGAAGTGGAGCGCGAAACGTGGCTTTCCTACGTCCAACCGACGGATTTTGCCGTCGTGACGGCAAATAAAGCCACTATTGCACTCGATACGGGCGAGCAGTTTCTGTTTCAAATGGGCGCGCGTATTCCGCTCGTTTCGCAGCCGCGCCATAAGTATGCGCTCTGCCTGCCAACCGTGTCAGAGGGCAAGTTTCAAGAGGCGCATCTTCCTTTTCTTGAGGATGAAACGATTCATCATGGCTATTTGCCTTGCACGGAAAATAATTTTGTGCGGCAGGCATTTCGTTTCCTTGGAGACGAGTATGGCTGGGGCGGGCTTGATGATAGCGTCGACTGCAGCGCTTTCATTGGCGACGTCTATCGCTCCATGGGGACTGAGCTTCCACGCGATGCCGATACGCAGGCAAATTCCTTGCCGAACTGCGTGAGCTTAGACGAGCTGGATGAAGAGGAACGCTTTTCTGCCTTGCAGGCATTTCATTTGGGGGCGCTTATTTCCAATGATACGCATATCATGATGTATCTTGGCGAAGATCTGAATGGACAGCCGATTGTGATTCAGGCGATGAGCAGCTGGTTTAGTCATGAGGGTATTCGCCAGAAGCATTATAATCGGAAAGTCATCGTTACAACGGTTGATTTCCCGAATTATCGTGGCGTGCCTTATATCAATGGCGTCAAATGGATTGGTGCAGTGCGCTGATACCTGCCCAAGTGAGGATGAGATACGATGAAAAATCCGCTGCATTACCAGCTGTCGGAGTATGATTGCGGTCCGACGACTATGTTGAATGCGATCAGCTTTCTTTTTGACCGCGAGGAAATCCCCCCGGAAATCATACGCAATATCATGCTTTATAGCTTGGATTGCTATAATAAAAATGGCGAACCATGCAGGGCGGGCACGAGCCGCATGGCAATGATGTTTCTGTCGAATTGGCTCGATGGTTTTGGGCGGGCGACGAGCCTTCCGCTTTCGAGCCAGTACCTTTCGGGCAAGGCCGTTCGCATAGGAGATGAGAGCCTCGTGAATGATGCCCTGACGCGTGGGGGAGTCGCCGTCGTCCGATTGTTTTACGAAGTGGAGCACTATGCCCTTCTGACCGGCATACAGAGGGAGAAAATCTGCATGTTCGACCCTTGGTTTGTTTCAGCGGGTACGAATGAGTTTTCTGCGACGGGTGTGGAAGTGACGCTTTCCTGCCCGATGGAATATAATCGCCTCGTGCCGATCGCCTGCTTTAATCGCGAAGAAAATGCGCCCTATGCACTAGGGCGCATCGATGACCGCGAGGCCGTTCTTCTCTTTAATGAAAACACCAAGAAAACGGCACAAAACACGATTGAATATTTTATTTAGCCTCTTTCATCATGCGCTTTGCCAATATGCCATGCTCTTGACATCAACGCAGCTGATGTGGCCGTCTGGCAGGAAAGAACCCGTATCGCAGTCAATGATGTGGTTTTTGAACGCGAGTGGCGTCGTCTGCTCGGAGCGAAAGAATTGCACGGGCGTATGCCCGATGACGACGGTCTTTTCCCCGCTATAATCGCGATAAAACTCTTCGCGAAGCCATAGCATTGCATCAAACTGCTTGGCATACGTTACTTTCGGATAGAATCCTGCGTGTGTAAAGATATAGCCCGTGCCAACGGCAGCAATGTGATTGAGGGAAAGCACAAAGGAGAGAAGTGCATGGTATAGCCCGCTGTCTTCCGTATAGAGGCGGTGCAGGCTGTTAAACGTCGGGATTCCGCCGCTGTGAAACCAGCCGTGGTTTTCGTCCATAGGCTCGCGAATGCTATGATTCTCGAAATAGTTCAGCATCATCGCCTCGTGATTGCCCGTCAGCGTGATGACATGCGGGCTCTTTTCCGATAGTTCCATGACGAATTTGAGGCATTCGGCACTCTGCTCGCCGCGGTCAATATAGTCGCCGAGAAAGATGAGCAAGTCCTCTTCGGCGCGGTAGTCCATACGGTGGAAAAGAGAATGCAGGCGCGCCAAGTTTCCATGAATATCGCCAATGGCGAGGACACGGCGAAACGGCGTCATGTCTGGCACGATGACCATGCCGTCTACCGATGTGATCGTGCATGTTCCGGTGAGCTCTATACGCCGCTTTTCCATGTCTTCATAAATGTTCATCATCTGACCTCCTGCTTCCCTAGAAACTGCAGCGAAATTGCAATTTAGGGTTGGTAATTACTTCATGGGATCTTGCATAAGGATCGGCATGAGGCGTTCTTGCTCGGGCGTGACATAGAGCGTTTTTTGATTTGTAAAGATCACGAAGCCTGGTTTGCTGCCGGAAGGCTTTTTGACATACCGCGCTTCGGTATAGTCGACTGGGATTTTTGATGAACCTTGTGCCTTGCTGAAATAGGCGGCGAGATTCGCTGCGAGCAGCAGGGTTTCTTCTGACGGCTTTGTGCCGCCGTTCTGCAGGATGACATGCGAGCCGGGAATCTCTTTGGTATGCAGCCATGTATCGTTGAAGCGTGCCGTTTTGAAGGTCAGCTTGTCATTTTGAAAGTTATTCTTTCCGACTAGGATCGTTGTTCCGTCAGGTGCATGGAAGTGGAATGGGCGGGCGGGCTTGTCATTGTTTTTCTTCTTGGACTTTTCGTGCAGATAGCCTGCTTCGATCAGCTCGTTGTGGATTTCGGTGATCTCGCTTAGACTGGACGAGGCGAGAAGAGATGCTTCAATGCTCTCCAGGTAGGCGATGTTTTCCTCGCATTCGCGGTACTGTACCTGCAATAGATTCTGGGCGCGCTTCAGCTTGTCATACCTTTTGTAGCATGCCTGCATATTCTCGATGAGTGTGAGCCGTTGGTCGAGCGGGATTGTCAGGGGATTGCCGTCCTCACTGTATATATCGGAAACGGTAATGCTTGCGTCTGCTCGGTCTTTGAATTGATATTGGTAGGTTTGGATGTTATCGCCGCGAATGCGGAATATCTCTGCATTTTCAGCCTCTTCGATTTCAGCGCCAAGCTTTATGAGCTTGTTCTGTGCACGGGAGAGCTCGTTTCGGATGAGTTTCTTGAAGCGATCCTTGTCGGGCAGGACGTATGAGCCGAAGAGCAGGTCGGCGCGTTCGAGCATTGCGCTAACTGTCGGAAAGGAAAGCGTCGTTGCGGCAGGCATATAGTGGAGAGGAAAGGAAGCCATCGCAAGGATTTTTCCCGCTTCATCAACGAGAAGGGTAGGCGTAGCTTTTTCTTCACAGGCAGCACGTAGTTCCATGCAGGCGTTTCTGACGGAATCGAAATCCATTGCAGCCAGCGCATGGATGCGGGTCGAAGGCGCAAGGCCTGCCAGAAAGCAGACTTCTTTCGCCGAGACAGGACCGAAGCCCATGCAGGCGGAGAGCAGCGCCTTGTCAAGCCGTTGCTCTTCGTCCGCGCGAATGCACGTGATGATGGCATCTATGTCGCTCGTGAGGAGGTCTAGCTTTTCCTGGTGGGGAGGCAGATCATACCGCTGTCCTGGCAGCACGGTGCGGATACGGCTGCTGTTTTCACCGATTTTGCGAAGTGCGTCGAGAATCGTGCCGTCCTGTACGAGGATGATGTTGCTGTACTTGCCCATGAGCTCGAGAACGAGGGTTTTCGTTACGATTTGTCCCCCTGCTGCAAGGGAATCGATGTCAATGCATAGCAGGCGGTCAAGCCCCTGCTGGCGGATCGCGGCAATGCGGCCCGTTTCAATCTGCTTGCGCAGCACCATGCAAAAGACGGGAGGCTCGGGGGAGTTTTCAAGATTTTTTTCCAATAGATGGGCAGATGGGTTCTGTGGGTTGATGGAGATATGAAGCAGCTGATTCTCGCCAGGCTGCCGGATGGAGAGTATGACAGACTGCTTGTTTGGCTGCTTGATTTTATCAATCCGTCCTCCTGCGAGGGCGGCATGAAGCTCGCGGACGAGCGGGCGCATGGAAAAACCGTCAAGGCTCATAATAATTCCTCTTTCCGTTTCCGTAAGTGTTTGTAAAATTATATCATTCGTCATTGGGATAGTGTCAATAGTTTTGTGCAGGCTCTTTTTGTAAGTCCAGCCTAAGCTACATAAAAGCATTGCTTTTTGTATGCAACTTTGTTATAATTTACACATAGTGAATCATAAGTCAGATTCATACTGGAGGCATTCCGGAAACGCTTTTGCATTTCGCAAAAGTGGGTTCAAATTATAAGGAGGCTATATATTATGAAGGTAACAGTAGTTGGTGCAGGCAATGTCGGTGCAACGGTCGCAAATGTCCTTGCTACGAAAAAGTTCTGCAGCGAAGTCGTTCTCGTCGACATCAAGGACGGCGTTCCGCAGGGCAAGGCAATGGACATCATGCAGACGGCTCATCTGCTGAACTTTGACACGACGGTAACGGGCGTCACGGCTGCGTCGAACGATCCGAACGGCTACGCTCCGACGGCAGACTCCGAAGTCGTCGTCATCACGTCTGGCCTGCCGCGCAAGCCGGGCATGACGCGTGAGGAGCTCATCGGCGTAAATGCGAAGATCGTCAAGAGCGTCGTTGATCAGGCACTCAAGTTCTCGCCGAATGCGTATTTCATCATCATTTCCAACCCGATGGATGCGATGACGTTCCTGACGTTGAAGGACTCGAAGCTTCCGCGCAACCGCGTTCTCGGACAGGGTGGCGCGCTCGACAGCAGCCGTTTCCGCTATTTTCTCGCGAATGCATTGACGAAGGCCGGCTATCCTGCTACGCCGTCGGATGTTGACGGCATGGTCATCGGCGGACACAGCGATAAGACGATGGTTCCGCTTGTCAGCCTCGCTACGCTCCGCGGCATTCCTGTGACGACGTTGCTCTCGAAGGAAGAGCTTGACGACGTCGTAGCGAATACGAAGGTCGGCGGCGCTACGCTGACGGGGCTTCTCGGTACGTCGGCATGGATGGCTCCGGGCGCAGCAGCTGCTGCAATGGTTGAGGCGATTGCCCTTGACGCAAAGAAGCTCATTCCGTCCTGCGTCTATCTCGAAGGCGAGTTCGGCGAGAAGGATCTCTGCATCGGCGTGCCGTGCATCCTTGGCAAGAACGGCCTTGAGAAGATCGTCGAGATCAAGCTCGAGGGTGAAGAGAAGGCGAAGTTCGAGGAGAGCGTTGCCGCTGCCCGTGCGACGAATGCAAAGCTTGGCGATGCGCTGAAGTAAATCGCTTCAGAACGTGTTCCCGTAAAGGCTATATACGAGATGAACTCTGTTTCTCTCGTATATAGCCTTTTTATCATGCCATGATTCTCTTTTTCCTCATTGTAAAATTTTATTTTACTGAAAAATGCAAAAGGTTTTATGATATTTTCGTAGAATTTAAATAACGTAGAAAAGTTGATTTGATCGTAGGGGAGGGATGTTTTATGCCATCGACAAAGGAGCGGGAAGCAGGCTTTACGCTTATCTCCATGTTGATTGTTGTTGCCATTATCGGCGTGCTTGCCACGATTGCCGTGCCGAAATTCAATTCCGTTATGGCATCAGCGAATACGGCGAAAGTCAAGGCGGATTTGAGTGCGATTGATTCCGCGATTGCCGTCTATGAACTCGATTATGGGAAGCCGCCGAGGAAGTTTGAAGACTTGCAAGCGTATATCGATACGGAAACCACGAAACCGCCTAAGGGGAAATGCAATCTAAAAAATGAGACCAAGCCGCTGGAACTAAAAGAGAATGGCGTGTATACGGTCAATGATAAAGGCGGGCGAAAACGCGCACTCTGCGAGGATCATACCGCGGAGGATTTCGGCAAATGACAGGGCGATATGGCACGTTGTACCCTGCGCGAAGGGATATTTTTCTCGCTCTTGCCGTATGGTGTATCCTCTCACTCGGAATCCTGTCGTGTACGAGTGATATAGCGCATTGCCTTGCAGGGATTTTCTTTTCAGGCGGGCTTGTCCTGATGAGTCTCACCGATATTCGATGGGGACTGCTCCTCGATAAGGCGAATTTGCTCCTGTTTCTGGGCGGATTGTTCTTTCTGGTTATGGAGCACGCGCCGTTTTTGCCCCATTTCGTGGGCGCTTCTATGGGCGGTTTGGGCTTGCTTTTCCTGCGCATGATTTCTCGTGGCGGCTTGGGGCTTGGTGACGTCAAGTTCGGCATCGTTCTAGGACTGTGGCTCGCGCCAGATCGCCTTTACTTGGCTCTCCTCTTCGCATTTGTGATGGGTGGCGCGTTTGCGTTGTTTCTTCTTTTTTTTCATCGGATTCGGATGGACGCTCGTCTTCCGTTTGGACCATTTCTTTCGGCAGGGGCTTACTTGAGTTTTTTGTATGGGACGGATATTCTCGCCTGGTATGGGGATCTGCTATGAATAGACCGCACGCGCAGCACGGCTTTATCTTTCTTGAATGGCTCATCGTCGTCTGCATCGTCGCTATCCTTTCTGCCATAGCGCTTCCGCGCGCACTTTCCCTTGTATATGAATGGACGATCAACTATGAGGCAAATTGCCTTTTAAGCGATATACGCCATATTCAAATGCTTTCTCGGACGACGCAGGAGAATTTACTAGGCGATAAGCGAGGTTCGATGCGCACCGTTCCAGAGATACAACTTTTTGCGTACGGCTATCGGATTGACGGCAACCTGCATAGCCCTAAACAAAACCATTCGTTTGCCCCCTATATCAAGATTACGCTTAATCCTTATGGAGGTGGTACGGGTGATTTGGGGGTGATTCGGTTTGAAAAGAACGGCGTGCTGTCCACTGCGCCTCTTACGATTCGCTTTATGGTGGATGGAAATCCGGTAATTTATAAGCAGATTATCGTGCATAAAAGTGGACGCAGCAGGATAGAGGGAGGCGAGTGATGAGGACGAGAGGGAAAGAGAGAGGATTCTTCCTTCAAGAAGCAATTCTCTTAGGATTGCTGCTGCTCCTTGCAGCAGGGGCGATGGTTCTTTACGAAAAGGCGGCGTATGCGCAGCTGCAGGATGGTTGCCGGATGCAGGCACTTTTTATGGCACGAGAAGAGCTTGCCAACATTGAAGCAATGGCGGATGATGGAAGATTGTCAACGGGGGAATACGATTGGCTCAGCGAATCGGAACGGTTGACCTCCGATCAAGGAAGGTTCTCGGTCAAGGCAAACGTCACATCATTGGAACAAGCAGGCGCGTATCATGTGACTGTCGTTGCAGCATGGAAAAACCTTCATTCGGATGGGAAGATTTCGCTCGAACGCGAGGTGTATCGACATGAAAGATAGGCGAGAGGAGGGCTTCATTCTGCTCGATTTGCTCGTTTCGTTTCCTCTTGTGACGCTCCTGCTCACTGCATTGGCAGGACTTTCGTTTCTTGCCGCGCGATCGGCATTTATGCTTTATGCGGATATGGAGTTGAAGCAGGAAGTGCAGGGGGCTTTTATCCGCATTGTGAGCGATGCTTCGTCCGCCTATTCCATGCGTCCTTTCTCGCTCGGGCATGAGCATGGCGTCGCCTTTCGCAAGCGCTCGCCTGCTCTGCAGGATTCCGCTTCGATTGAGGGGGCGGCCTATTTTGTCCATGAAGCGCAGCGAAAAAGAAGGCTCGTCTATCAAGATGAACGCCAGCCCATTACGGGCGATTCCCAGTTTGCTGGCGTTGCAATCACGGAATTTTCATGGCGGGAGATTTCTCCTCTGCTGCAGGAGTTTCGGCTGACTGGCAAGAGCCTTGTGACGGGGCATTCATACTCGCTTGCAACGCGCGTGTACGGATTGCGGCAGGAAGGCGGGGCGGCGCCATGAACGGGAATACGGAAGCGGGGTTCGCATCTGCTTGGGCGCTCTGTCTGATCTTTTTTATTTTGTTGGTGGGGGTCGGGCTTATTGCCAATTCCTTTACCGTGCAGCGCACGACGCGCGAGTATCAGCGTGAGACACGTCTCGATTTGATGGCAGAGAGCCGCTTGGAAGCATTCGCTGCCAAGGTGGAACGCGATGCAAAGCAGGGAGACGCCTTCCTTGAAGGGAAGGAACAGACGAAAGACCGCGAGGTCTCCTCTGGCCCGATCCCGATTGAATCATGGATCGTCGTGTGGAGACAGGGGAAGCGTCTCTATTGCGCTGCCGTTGCGCGGGAACATCGTGTCGATGGATGGGATCGGCGCAGGACGGCGCGAACTATTTTGGAACGAAAGGAGGCGGGTTATGTCTGGATTGGCTGGAGACCTTGAAACGTGGTTTCAGAAGTCGCGCCTTGCGGCGTTTTTTCGTGCACAGGGAACTTCGGTCGTTGGCATTGCATATCGCCAGCAAGAGCTATGCTATGTCAAACTGCGTGTCCAATCCGGCGACCTTACGATTGATTTTGCAGGAAAGGAATCCTGTACGGTCGAATCGGCAACTGATGTGATGGAGCAGGTGCATCTATATCTCGCCAAGCATGGATGGCAGGAATGCCCGATTGCATGGGGGCTGTCCGGGGAGGATGTGCTGCTCTATGCGCCCGTCCTTCCACCGGGCATGAATGAAGAGGAGTGCCACGCTTCGGCACGTTGGGAAATGGATGCATGGCTTGCCGACAAGGGAAACGACAGCGAATCCTTTGCAATCGGAACGCGGATTGATGCGGAGAGCCAATGCACGGCGGTAGCCGTGCAAAAAAGCGATATCGAAATGTGGGAAAATGCCTGCGTGGCGGCAGGATTTTCGCTGACCACGGTTTCCGCTCTTGCGCCAAGAGCGGATGGGCTTGTCATAACGGCGGACGGACTTCGCGTCGGCGGGCGCATGATTTCCTTCGCGCGTGAAGCGGACGTAAAATTGTTGCAAACGATGAGCACAGCTCTTGCGGCTGCGCTTTCCGCCGTGGGAGCAGGCGAAGCTCTCGGAATCCGTGTTTGGGGCATGACACTAAGCCGCACGCCTTGGAATGTCGGAAAAATCGCGTCCTTCGTCGCTTGCCTGACGTGCTTCCTTATTCTAGTCACCAGCGTGGTCGATGTATGGCATCTATATGAGGCGAGGCAGCAGCTAGAACAAAAGGAAGCGCAGCTTGCCAACGTCGTATCTGACAAAAAGGGAATGAAACTCGTACAGGAAAAGCAGGAGGAACTGCACCGAAAGGATGCCGCGCTGCAAGATTTATCTGCACATTCCTTTCCTTGGTACAGCGTGCTCGTTCATCTCGGCACGCCTGCCATGTGCGTGGATGGCGTATGGCTCGACGGCATAGATCTGCGCGACAGTGTGACGATTGAGCTTCAAGGCAGCGCCGTAAGTTATGAGGCGCTTTCGGAGTACGTCACCGCATTTGAGCAAGATACGGCTTTCTTTCCGAATGGGGCGATTTTGGAGGAATCGGATCTTGTCCGCGAAAAGGAGAAGGGAAACACGGATGGCGTGATCCATTTTCGCATGGTGTTAAGGCTCTGAGGGAGGATGAATATGGCGCAGGAGAATCGTTCGCGCATGGAGGATTGGCGTATCTTGTACGCGACGCTCGGCGTCTGCTTGCTCGTTTCCGTGCTCTTTTTCGCAGGGCTTCACGGCTATTTTGAGCAGGCTGCTGCGAAGACGGGCGCACGAGCGGAGCAGGCGCAAGAACAGTATACGGCGATTGCCAATTTTAAGAATGCGCATTTGGATTGGGCTGCGTATGAAAAGGAAATTGCGGAGCATGAGGCGCGCAGTGAGAAGGCGCTTCCGAGTACAATGGAGCAGGGGTCGTTTATCCGCTCGCTGCAGCACTGTGCGGCAGCGAGCCATATCGTATTGAAGAAGGTCAGCCCCGAAGCGGAGGAGCGCGTGGATGAGCTGCGCCAGTTGCCGATTCATGTCGCATTTCAATGCCAATATTTTGAGCTACTCGATTTTTTGCAGGGAATGTCCGAGACCGAACGATTCAGCCGTGTGGAGGAGATGAAAATCGTGCAGAAGGATGGCAGCCTCGACTGCACGATTCGCTTGTTCATCTATGCGACAGGCGTGGAGGAAGCACGGAAGGAGTGAGCGGCCTAGGGTTGATTTATCTTCATGAATGGCATAAACTATATGCAGCGAGCTATGGCGCATTTTGTTCCGTAGGATGTCTGTTGCGCATAATATAAGGATATAGAAAGGTAACGAATATGAGTGAACTGCGTTTTATGACGGCAGGCGAGTCGCACGGCCTCTGTCTGACCGCGATTCTCGAAGGACTTCCGGCAGGACTGATGCTTGATGAAAGCGCGATCAATCGCGATCTCGCGCGGCGTCAGCAGGGCTACGGGCGCGGCGGGCGCATGAAGATCGAAAAGGATGCGGTGGAGGTCGTTTCCGGCGTGCGCTTCGGCGAGACGCTTGGAGGACCGATTACGCTGCGCGTCGTCAATCGCGATTTTGAAAACTGGGGCGAGAAAATGGCGCCTTTTGGCGCTCCTGCGGGGAAAATGGTGACGGCAGCGCGCCCTGGCCATGCAGACTTTACGGGGGTTCGCAAGTACGCGCGCAAGGATGTCCGCGATATACTTGAGCGGTCGAGCGCACGTGAGACGACGATGCGCGTAGCCGTCGGCGCAGTCTGCAAAGCGTTTCTGCACGCGCTCGGTATGGAAGTTGTCTCGCACGTCGTGACGCTCGGCGGCGTATCAATCGATCCGTCAAAGGTAGACCGCGCGCGGGTCGGCAAGGAAAATACCTCGGAAATGAACTGTTACGATGCCGATGCCGAGGTGAGGATGAAGCAGCGAATCGACGAGGCGAAGGAGGCCGGCGACACGCTCGGCGGCGTCTTCGAGGTGATTGTGCGCGGCCTTCCGGCTGGGCTTGGCAGCCATATCCAGTGGGATCGGCGCCTCGATGGAAAGCTTGCTGGTGCGCTCATGGCAATCCAGGCAATCAAGGGCGTTGAGATCGGTGCGGGCTTTCAGTGCGGCTTCTTGCCTGGGAGCGAGGTGCATGACGAAATGTTTCTCGCCAAGGACGGCTCGGTCTACCGCAAGACAAACCGTGCGGGCGGGCTTGAAGGCGGCATGACGAACGGTGAGGAGGTTGTCGTTCGGGCGGCAATGAAGCCGATTCCCACACTGATGACGCCGCTTCACTCCGTCGATGTTGCTTCGCATAAGGAAGTGCTCGCCTGCAAGGAGCGCAGCGATACATGCGCCGTGCCTGCCGCGTCCGTTGTCGGTGAGGCGATGGTCGCCTTCGTCATGGCACAGGCGGTTTGCGATAAGTTTGGCTCAGACGCGATGGTCGATCTGAAACAGGCTCTTGCCGCATATAAGGAGCGAATTGGAAGGGATTGGTAAGCGATGCAGAATGTTGTGCTTATCGGCTTTATGGGAACGGGAAAGACGAGCACGGGCAAGGTGCTTGCGGAAAAGCTCGGCTGCACGTTCCACGATCTTGATGAAGCGATTGAAGAAGCGTTTGGCATGACGATTCCCTCGATGTTTGCCGAAAAGGGAGAGGCATACTTCCGCGATTGCGAGAAGCAGATGGTAAAAAAGGCGGCCGTACTGGATAAAACCGTCATTTCCACGGGAGGCGGGACGGTCAAAGATCCTGAAAACATTCGCCTGCTGCGCGATAAGGGCATTATCATTGCACTCTATGCGAATATAGATGTCATCATGCAGAGGACGGCGAGCAAGGGAGAGCGTCCCGTTCTCGACAAGGAGGACAGAGGCAATCGCAGGAATGCGGTGGCGAAGCTGATGAAGGAACGGCGTGACCTCTATCGTCAAGCGGACTTTTCCGTCGATACGAGTGACTTGTCGCCGCTTGAAGTGGCAGAGTCGATTCTCGGTTTTTTGAAGTCACGAGGTGCATTCGATGCGTAAGGTACACGTGGAGCTCGGTGAAGCGAGCTATGAAATTTATATTGGCCATAATTTGTCCGATGAGCTCGAAGCATTCGTTGAGTCGGCGGGTTTCTCAAAGACGGCGCTTCTCATCACCGACACGAATGTCGGTTCCTTGTACGGGGCGCGCGTCCGTGCGATTTTAGAGGCGGCAGGGCTTCGCGTCGCCTATACGGAGGTCAAGGCAGGCGAGTGTGCGAAAAGCCTTTCGGTCGCGGAGACGCTTTACACGAAGGCTATCGAGGCGGGGCTTGACCGCAAATCGCCGATCTTTGCGCTTGGCGGCGGCGTCGTCGGCGACCTCGCCGGTTTTATCGCGGCGACGTATATGCGCGGCGTGCCGTTCGTCCAACTCCCCACAAGCCTTTTGGCGCAGGTCGATTCGAGTGTCGGCGGCAAGGTTGCGGTCAATCATGCACTTGGGAAAAATCTCATCGGCGCATTCTATCAGCCAAAAGCAGTCTTTATGGATTTGCAGATGATGGAAACGCTTCCAAAGCGGGAAATCTATACGGGGCTCGGAGAGATCATCAAATACGGCATTATCTCGGATGCGGCATTTTTCGATTATTTGGAAGGCAATCGGGAGGCCGTTCTTGCGCTCGAGCCAGAGGCGGCTGCGCACATCATTGCGCGCTCCTGTGAGATCAAGGCGGATGTCGTCGCAAAGGATGAAAAGGAATCGGGGCTTCGCCGCATCTTGAATTTTGGGCATACGATTGGCCATGCGATTGAAAAGGAAACGGGCTATACGCGTTACAATCATGGAGAAGCAGTCGCAATCGGCATGATGGGCGCAGCGTATATCAGCCGTGACATGGGACTGATACCAGAAACCACGGTTAGGCGCGTGCGCAGCCTCGTGGAGGCGCTGCACCTGCCTGTTAAGGCGGAGGGCTGCAGCGTTGATGCGATGTATCGCGATATTTTCCACGACAAGAAAACAATCGGAGGCAAGGTGACATGGGTGCTGATGGAAGGAATCGGCCGCGTCATCTGCCGCAGCGATGTGCTGGAAGATGTAGTGCGCTCCGCAATGCGGGCATGTATTTGATTCAAACAATGGGAGGATATACGGTGGACTCTGATTCGAATTTGATTGAAAAAAAGGTCGGCAGCGAGACGATATTTGACGGGGTTCTCCTGCACGTCAAGCGTGATACGGTGACCCTCCCGAACGGCAATACGGCGACGCGTGAATGGATCAAGCACCCAGGCGCATCGTCCGTGATTCCGCTCTTGCCAGATGGCAAGGTCATTCTCGTCCGGCAGTACCGCTATCCAATCGGTGCGATCACGCTCGAAGTCCCCGCGGGGAAGCTCGACGCAGTGGACGAGGATCCGCTCCTCTGCGCGACACGCGAGCTTTCGGAGGAGACGGGGTACAAGGCCGGGAAAATCACGAAGCTCACGACGATCGCGACGACGGTCGGCTTTTCCAATGAGGTCATTCATCTCTACGTCGCGGAGGACTTGAAGGCGGGCGAGCAGCATACGGACGAGGACGAGTTTATCAACGTCGTTGCCGTGCCGCTTGCGGAAGCGATGGAAATGGCACAGGACGGGCGCATTGTCGACGCGAAATCCATCATATCCATTCTCATGCTCGCGCGTATGCGTCACCTATAACCTGTCTCGGAGGAGTTTATGTCAGGCTATATACTGAATCTTATCGCCGGAATCCCCGGTCTCATCATTGCGATGGTTCTTCATGAATACGCCCATGCCCGCGTGGCAGTCGCGCTCGGCGACTTCACGCCGCGCATGATGGGGCGGCTGACGCTGAACCCGAAGGCGCATATCGATCCGATTGGGCTTTTGATGCTCTTTCTCGTCCGTTTTGGCTGGGCAAAGCCCGTTATGATCAATCCGCGCAACTTCAAGCAACCGCGCCGCGACGATATTCTCGTCTCGCTCGCAGGCCCTATCGCGAATCTTCTCGTCGCATTCGTTGCACTGGCGGTATTTCTGATCGTCAACAAGATGGGCGCGATGACATCGCCGGGGGCTTTTCTCGTCTTGAAGCTCATCATCATCTACAACATCAACTTTGCGATTTTCAATATGATCCCGTTGCCGCCACTCGACGGCTCGCACGTTCTTCGTCAGCTCCTGCCGCCCAGGCTTGGGTATCAGTTTGCAGCGTTCGAACGATATAGCTTTTTGATTCTGATCGTTCTCGTTATGACGCCGGCGCTCAGCCTGATTTTTATCCCCTTGCAAAATCTCGTATGGGACATTTTTCTGACGATTCTCTCACCGCTTATCTGAGGGTACGATATGGCGGACTATACGGTAAAGCTTCCTTCCTTTGAAGGGCCGATGGAGCTCTTGATGCACCTTATCGAGCGCGATAAAATTGACATTTACGACATTCCTATCGCAGATCTGACGCGCCAGTATATCCTTTATCTCGATAAAATGCGCGAGTTCAATATAGAGATTACGAGCGCATTTCTCGTCATGGCGGCGACGCTCCTGCAGATTAAGTCGCGCATGATGCTGCCGAGGCCAGAAAAGGAAGAGGCGGAGGAAGACCCGCGCATGGAGCTCGTCATGCGCATTTTGGAGTACCGCAAGTTTAAGCAGGTCAGCACGGTGCTCGGTGAGATGTCAGAGATAGAAGGGCGGTTCGTCGCGCGTGAGCCGATGGCGCTTCCCGTCCACCACCTGCCGCCGGGGAACATGAGCCTCCAGCAGCTCGTCGATGCCTTTCGCACGGTTCTTGCCGTCAAGAAGGAACTTCGCATTCCGCGTGCGCTCGTAGCGCCGGAAACGTATAGCGTGCAGGACAAGATGGAAGAGATCTTGTCCTTGCTCACGCTGGGGAATGGCACAATTCGCTTTATCGAGGCATTCCATGATGGCTCGCGCGGTGCGCTGATCGCCGCCTTTCTCGCGGTTTTGGAGCTCGTGAAGCGCAGGTTCGTGTTCGTCCGACAAGATGAATCTTTTTCAGAGCTTACGATTGCGGTGCGAAAGGAGGCGTGACGCTTGGGCGTGCAGCTTTCCGAGACAGGAGCGCTCGAGGCCGTGCTCTTTGCGGCGGGGAAACCGATTTCCGTGCAGGAACTCGCGCGTATTTTGCAGGCTGAGCCAATTGATGTCAAGAACCTTCTGACGCGATTGCAGCAGGAACTCGATGCGCGCGGCAGCGGAACTACGCTCAAATGGGGCGAGGGCGGCTGCCAGCTCATGACGCGTCAGGAGCTCTATCCGGTTGTGGAGCGTCTGAGCCAGGTCGTTGACCGCAGGCTGTCTGCGCCGACGATGGAGACGCTTTCGATCATCGCGTTCAAGCAGCCGA
>ERZ772960.953-NODE-953-length-24118-cov-6.632963_pt1 | contig 24118 bp, 17 predicted proteins | sample MGYA00580678_ERZ772960 | MGnify/ENA primary metagenome ERZ772960 (study PRJEB29015, sample SAMEA2737930) | human oral metagenome | biome: human oral; feature: human-associated habitat; material: dental | place: China | collected 2059 ... | reverse complement strand
AATCTTCTCGATAGCCTTCTCACGAATCTGGCGAACACGCTCGCGGGTAAGTCCCATCTCTGTTCCAATCTCCTCCAAACCCTTCTCTTGGCAACCGATACCGAAACACTCGGTGACAATCTTTATCTCACGATCCTTCAAAGTGTTCTGAAGAACGGCACGAAGGTCGTCTGACATTGACTCGAAATCAACGCCACGGTCGGTACGAGAATCGTCACCAGAAGACAGCATATCACTCATTGAGTTATCGTCGTCATCGCTAAATGGAGCGTCGATACTCATGTGATGGTTGTCTGCACTTTGGCTCTGACGGATGCGAGCCTCATCGATACCAGTCAACTCTGCCAACTCATGGATAGAAGGACGACGGTTGTGTTGCTGCACAAACTCGTTCGTTACCTGATTAATCTTTGAGATAGCACCCACCTGATTCAGCGGAAGACGCACGATACGACTCTGCTCAGCGATAGCCTGCAGAATACTCTGACGAATCCACCAAACAGCGTATGAGATAAACTTAAAACCACGAGTCTCATCGAACTTCTCTGCTGCCTTTACCAAACCAATGTTTCCCTCGTCGATAAGGTCGGTGAGAGAGAGTCCTTGGTGCTGATACTGTTTAGCTACAGAAACGACGAAACGGAGGTTAGCCTTAATCAGTTTCTCCTTCGCACGCTCGCCCTTGCGACCGCCTTTGTGGATTTCCTGTGCCAGCTCAATCTCTTCGTCAACGGTAATCATCGGTTCACGACCAATCTCAACGAGATACTTATCCAGTGCCTCACTTGATCGGTTGGTGATACTTTTTGAAATCTTAAGTTGTCTCATGAATTGTTTACTATTTCCTCCTAAAAATATAGCTAATTTCCGTTATCCAAAATTGATACGGCTTGCAAAGGTACATATAATTATGTGAATAACCAAATCCGAACACCTTTGGTTGTGTATTTTTATGTTTTTTTATACGATTACACGTCGTAATAGCCTGTTATTGTAGACAAAATCAATGTGTAATGCGCTAATTCCGTCCTTTTGCAGGTAAATAAGTAGTGCCTTGTAATAATTTATGACGTAAGAGAAAGAATCTTTCTATACTTCTAAAATATGGATTGAAAAACTATACTCCTTACAGAATAAGGCACACGGAGAAACGGAGGGAACGGAGATAAACGCAATAGCACGGAGGTACCAGCGGCACACAGAGCGACGGAGACGTAGCGTACAAAAACGTGATAACTTTTGAAACAAATGCTTTGGGCATACGTCGCTAACAAAGCTTGCTAACAAGCTCCGTTGCTCCCTGCACCGACGGTGCCTCCGCGACTCCTATTGTTTTGTGTCTAATAACCCTCCATCCTCTCCGTACCTCCGTGTGACATTACTTCAAACGCTAAACACAAGAGGCAAACCTTATCACTCTAAAATCTAAAGTTTCAATTTCTTTTGCCGCCCTTAACGGATGTGCGGACGCCCCGCACATATAGTGTTTATACTTCGCACCACTGGTATTAAGCATGAATAGGAAATAAATATAGGCGCATGGTCTATTTTGTCAATACTTGTCAGTAGGGATAAAGGTGCTGATAAAATATGTTGTGATAAAGGAAGTTCATACATATTAAGGCTATAGAGAAGTATTAAATTATGTTCTTTTATACTTACAAAGTAATAATTCTGTTACATGACACAGCTTAACAGAATATCAAGGATTTCTTGGCAATGAGATATTTTGCCTCAAATCCTTATAACTAAAAGATAACGTATAGAATGGGAATCATGCTGTAAGGCTGATAATTATACAGAAGAATGAGAATTCTTTATTATTTTATTAATACAAAGAATGAGTTTAAAATAAAAATAGTACCTTTACACTCTATTTGTTTTATAATGGGAAGTGGTTGGCAAAAAGGAGAGTTGTGTCTAAAGGCTGTGAAAATAATTGCCATGGTTTCATAGCTTTAATCTATCATAATGCCTATCTAAACTTTCTCTATTTATGATGAATCTCTAAGATTATAGATATAAATATTAATTAAATAAACTATTATTGACATATGAGTGATAAAAGTAATAATCAAGGTCGGGCTTATGAGTTTATATGCTTGCATTCATTACATGAAGCTATTGAGGCTATTCGTCCTGCACAAATAATACAAAATAGTAGTTATAAGGCAGCAGCAGCGGCATGGGATACATTGAATGATGCCCAAAAAGAAATCTATACGCTTAGTGCTAAATCTACCATTGAAACTATATTTGCATTGGAACCAAACATTGTAGAAGTTGATAATAATAGTTTAGATTTATTCATACAGAGCGATCAGCATGGTAAAGTAGCAGATGTCCGTGATATCATCATACAACGTAATAATATTGTATGGGAAATAGGTTTGAGCATCAAACACAATCACATGGCAGTTAAGCATAGTCGTCTCTCACGTAAACTTGATTTTGGAGAAAAATGGTATGGAAAGAAATGCTCTAAAACATATTGGGATGATGTTGAACCTATTTTTAACTTTCTCGAAGCTGAAAAAAATAAAGGGACATACTTTTGTGAGTTGAAGTCAAAGGAGGAAGATGTTTATATTCCCTTACTCAAAGCTTTTATGGCAGAAATTAAGAAACAGATTGAAAAGGATAAGACTATTCCTCATAAGTTAGTAGCGTACCTGTTAAGTAAATATGATTTCTACAAAGTTATAAGCATTGACAGTAAACGACTTACAACTATACAATCCTTTAATATGTATGGCACCTTAAATCTCCCAAGTAAGGAAACTTCCCCTACCCTTAAAGTACCTATGGTAGAGCTTCCTAAGTCGTTACTGTATATTGGCTTAAAACCAAACAGTAAAACAACTATCATAATGAGTTTTGACGAAGGCTGGCAATTCTCTTTCCGTATTCATAACGCAAAGGATTTGATAGAACCTTCCTTGAAGTTTGACATTCAAATTTTAGGGATGCCAGTAGATGTAAATATAAAGTATAATTGTAAATGGTAAAATATAAATGAGGTTGATAAGTCTTTTTTCTGGCGCAGGAGGACTTGACAAAGGCTTCCATAATGCAGGCTTCCGCACTATAGTCGCTAACGAGTTTGATAAAAAAATCTGCCCCACATTTAAAGCAAATTTTCCAGATACAAAACTTATAGAAGGCGATATTCGTGATATTCCTTCTGACGCTTTTCCAATGAATACAGTAGGTATTATTGGCGGTCCTCCCTGTCAATCATGGAGTGAGGCTGGGACCTTGAAAGGTATTGAAGATGCTCGAGGACAATTATTTTATGAGTATATCCGCATTCTACGTGATACTCAACCATTGTTTTTTGTAGCAGAGAATGTTCCTGGTATGCTTGCAAAACGCCATACTGAAGCAGTGAGAGGATTCATGAACCTCTTTGATCAAGCTGGCTATGATGTGAATTTAAAGATGCTCAATGCTAATGACTTTGATGTCCCTGAGGATCGAAACCGTGTGTTCTATATTGGTTTTCGAAAGGATTTACATATCAATGATTATGAATATCCTCTCCCACTAAAGCATAAGCCAACACTTCGGGAAGCTATTTGGGATTTACAAGAGACTGCTATCCCAGCACGTGAGAAGAATCACACGAATGGAGATACTTGTATAGTTCCTAATAACGAATATTTTATAGGAGCATATTCCCCTATCTTTATGTCACGAAATCGCGTACGTTCTTGGGATGAACCTGGCTTTACTGTTCAAGCAAGTGGTCGTCAATGTCAACTGCATCCACAAGCCCCTAAAATGGAAAAGATAGAAAAAAATCTTCAACGTTTTGTTCCTGGTAAAGAGCATCTTTATCGAAGGATGACTGTTCGAGAAGTTGCACGTGTGCAGAGTTTTCCCGATGACTATTGTTTCCTATACGACGATGTTAACTATGGTTACAAAATGATTGGCAATGCAGTGCCTGTAAACCTTGCTTATCACGTGGCAAGGAGTATAATAGAAACATTAAAAAGGCATAATATTAATTTTACGGATTGAAAAGAAAAGGTGGTGTTAGGATTGCCTACACCACCTTTATACGTTATAAATATGCTAAGATTACTTCCAATTCTTCTGCACTAACTTCGTCATAGAGTTGATGGTTATACGCACGCCCATCCTATTCGCTTTTATCTTCGAGCTGTATTCGGTAGGCCAACCACTTTTAAGGAGTTGAAAGTTATTTGTTCCGTTGATATCCATTGTAGCCATACCAATTTCCTTCATTCTGTCCCAGTGAGCCTCTACCTGTGCTACCATATGCTCAAGGTTCTCATCAGCACCGACTCCCTTCATCTTGTCAATGATGAAAGCTTTCACATCGGCTTCGGTCATATTACTGCTAATCTCCCCCACGATGTTCATCGTATTTCCCTTCTTAGAAAGCGTGTAGGTAACGGTTGACTTGATATCCCTTATCTCCTTATTCTCTTTGTAGCCATTCTTCAGCGACTTACCGAAGAGATAGAAGAAGGTGTTATTATTGATATTCGCGATAAGAACGTCTTTGGCAACCTCTTTTGTTATACGCATCATAGCCTTACTCTTCGGCATACTCTTCTCTACGTTCGGATTGTTATTGTAGAGAGAATCGAGTTCTGTGAGAGCAAATTTCCAAGCCTTGCGCTGCACCTCGTCATAGTTTAAGATGTCAGTAATCTTTCCGTTTGCATCAGTCCTTAGAAGCATAGGGACATTGTTCAGACTTTGGATGATCATGTCTCCCGTCTGTGTTAGGAACGACTGATCTCCATCTACCGCTATATCTTTGGTCAGTATTTCGATAATATACCCATCACGGAGAACCTCTTGTACGGTTATCTTCGTCTGTCTGGTGACCTTTACCGCTTCTGAACCAGCCGCAGCAGATTGCCCTTCAATCTCTGTCACGTTTTCATAGACAGCCTTCTCGCCTTTCTGAAACTTTGCTTTGATTAAGGTTTGGGCGTTCAACGCTGTTACCGCAAGGGAGAAGGTAAGGATAAAAAGTAGTTTCTTCATATCGTAATATCGTTTATTTCCAACTCTTTTCTACCAATTTAGTAACAGAGTTGATGGTCATCTCCATTCCCATCATCTTTGTTTTTATGTCCGTGCTGTATTCCGTAGCCCAACCAGTGTTGAGGAGTTTAGTCATGGAAGTACCGTCGACATCCATCTTCGCCATACCCATCTGCTTCATCTGTCCCCAATTAGCATCGAGTTTTGAAACCATAGCTTCGTCAGCACCTATCTGTTTCATCTTGTCAATAAAGAAGGCTTTGACATCGTCTTCGGTCATATTGCCCTTAATCTTACCAATGATATTGAGTGCGTTTGGCTCCTTGTTGACCTCGTAGGTAACAGTGGTTTTGATGCCTTGCTTATTCATGTCTACTTTGTCACCCGTCTTGAGTGTCTTACCAAAAAGGATAAAGAAAGTGTTGTTTTCAGCAGACTCGATAAAAGCCTCTTTGGTGAGTAGGCTGTTGATAGACATAGCCATCTTATACTTAGGCAGTGTCTTCTCCATTTCAGGTTTGGCTTTATAGAGCGAGTCAATGGATGCCATTGCTAATTTGCTAACCTGTGTTTGAACTTCAGTATAGTTCAAGAGGTCCTTCACCTTTCCGTTAGCATCTGTCTTTAGGAGGATTGGCACATTGCTGAGGTATTGGTTCAGCATGTTTCCTGTCTGCTGAACAACCTCCTGATTGCCGTCCATCTTCACATTACTTGTCGTCATTTCGATGACATAACCATCTGCAGTAGCATCTTTTACGGTAATCTTTGTTTGGCTGTTTGTCTTTATGCTTTCAGAGGTTCCAGCCATCGGAACACTGACTTTAATATTAGCTACGCTCTCATAGGTAGCTTGGTCGCCTTTTTGGAAGTTAGCCTTGATTAAGGTCTGGGCGTTCAACGCTGTTACAGCGAGGAGTAAAACGAAAGTAAGAAGTGATTTTTTCATAAGGCAAATATTATTTAATTAGTATTTTAGGCTTTAGAATTAAAAGATTAACGGCTCCAGAATTTATAAGCATTCGTTGTTTGTCCTGCCTTTATAAATATCCTGAAACCGTTAAATCTGTGAGTATTATTGACGATTAGTATGATCTTGCGATGATGACACGATACTTAGCAGGCTTGCCGCTTACCATGTCGACGCCCGGTGTCTGCTCGAACATATAAGGGACACAACGGATGGTTGCCTGCGTGTCTTCCTTAATCTTCGCCTCAGTCTCCTCAGTACCATCCCAGTGGCAGAGGAAGAAACCACCGTCCTTCACCTTCTCTTTGAACTCCTCATAGTTCTCGCACTCATAGATGTGAGCATCACGGAAGTCCTTAGCCTTCTTGAAGATGTTGTCCTGAATCTCGTCGAGGAGGTTCTTGATACGCTCAACAATGCCGTCAAAGCTTACGCTCTCCTTCTCCAAGGTATCACGACGCATCACCTCGATAGTGTTGTTTTCCAAGTCACGACCACCCATGGCGAGACGTACTGGCACACCCTTCAACTCATAGTCAGCAAACTTAAAGCCCGGACGCTTATTGTCGGCATCGTCATACTTAACAGTGATACCCAACGCACGGAGCTGATCGATCACTGGCTGCAACTTGTCGGTGAGCGCCTTCAACTGCTCCTCACCCTTGAAGATTGGAACGATAACCACCTGAATAGGGGCAATCTTTGGAGGAAGAACGAGACCGTTATCGTCAGAGTGGGTCATGATGAGTGCACCAATCAATCGGGTACTAACACCCCAAGAGGTAGCCCATACATACTCTGGCTTGTTCTCCTTATTAAGGAAGGTAACGTCGAACGACTTAGCGAAGTTCTGACCCAAGAAGTGAGAAGTACCGCTCTGGAGTGCCTTACCGTCCTGCATCATCGCCTCAATCGTATAGGTATCCAACGCACCAGCAAAACGCTCAGTCTCACTCTTCACACCCTGTACGACAGGGACAGCAAGCCACTTCTCAGCGAAGTCAGCATAGACACGCAACATGGTCTGTGCCTCCTTCTCAGCCTCCTCACGTGTAGCGTGAGCCGTGTGACCCTCCTGCCAGAGGAACTCAGACGTGCGGAGGAAAGGACGCGTACGCATCTCCCAACGCATAACATTACACCACTGGTTGCACATCAATGGCAGATCGCGCCAAGAGTGAATCCAGTTTTTATAGGTATTCCAGATGATTGTCTCACTGGTAGGACGGATAATCAGCTCTTCCTCCAACTTTGCGTTAGGGTCAACCTGCACAGCATTGCCATCCTCTGTAGCCTTCAGACGATAGTGAGTAACCACGGCACACTCCTTGGCGAATCCCTTTACGTGCTCAGCCTCACGAGAGAGGAAGCTCTTAGGAATCAGCATTGGGAAGTAAGCATTCTGCACACCTGTCTCCTTAAACATCTTGTCAAGCTGTGCCTGAATCTTCTCCCAGATAGCATAGCCGTATGGCTTGATAACCATACAACCACGTACGGCAGACTGCTCAATCAAGTCTGCCTTTATTACCAAGTCATTGTACCATTGAGAGTAGTTGTCTGCTCTCTTGGTCATCTCTTTTAGTTCTTTTGCCATAAATATATTATTCTATTTTTTATTTTGCACCTTTAGGGGATTTCCCATGCCATTATAGGCATTTCCCTTTTGCGAGTATGCCCTGAAACACTAACTTTGCACACAGATACGGCTGAGAAAGTCAAGACCACAGGGAATCACATTCCCACTTGCTAATACCAGCCTATCCTTTGCGAAAATAATGCAAATGAGTGCAAACGAAACTTGCTTCACTTTGCCGAGTTAGCTTTATTTTTTGCAAAAATACAAAAAAATGTTGGCAATGCGTGCCCAATGGCATATATTTGTTTAACTTTGCACGAATTAAAATGAATTAAGGTGCGGCTAAAAAGCCAAGCCAAAAGGTAAAAGATATTAATCAATAAATACGTTTGATTATGAAGAATATGAAAATGATGGCAGCAGGAATGTGTCTCCTCACTGTCGTAAGTTGTCAGACAAAGCAAGGTACAGGTGCATTAATCGGAGGTGGCGGTGGTGCTGCATTAGGCGGTATCGTCGGTCAGATTATAGGTCGTAATGGTAAGAGTACAGCTATCGGTGCTGCTATTGGTGGTGCTGTTGGTGCTGGTGCTGGTGCCCTCATCGGTCGTCACATGGACAAGGTAGCACGTGAGACAGCACAGCAGTTGCCAAACGCACGTGTCGACAAGGTGACAGATGCTAATGGTTTAGACTGTGTGAAGGTTACCTTCGACTCTGGTATCCTCTTCCCATTGAACGGTTCAAACCTCAGCGCATCAGCTAAGAACGACCTCACAAAGTTCGCTTCTTTGATGCAGCGCAACTCTAACTGTGACGTTGCTATCCAGGGTTACACAGATGCTTCTGGTAACGACAACATCAACCTCCCATTGTCACAGCGTCGTGCTGATGCGGTATCATCTTACCTCAAGGGTCGTGGTGTAAGCAGGCGTCAGATTCGTTCAGTACAGGGCTTCGGTAGTGCCAACCCTATCGAGAACAAGACTGTTAGTCAGGCTAACCGCCGTGTAGAGGTTTACCTCTATGCATCATCTGAGATGGTTCGTCAGGCAAACAACGGTTCACTCTAATTCCATTTAATTATACTTTGAGGTTTGAACTTTGAACTTTTTTATCCTTTGAACTTTGAGGTTTGAACATTGAACTTTAACGTATAAGACTACGAATTTCTCTAATTACGCGAATCCTTATTGCTAAATAATTCGTGTCATTCGAGAAATTCGTAGTTTCAAATCATAAAGTTCAAAACTCAAAGTTCAATGTTCAAAGTTCAGACTTTGGAAGCGTCTTATACTTTTCATTTTTTCTTAGGTATAATATTGAAGTGATAGACGGCATGTAACATCACGTAGCGGGGAATAACATTACTGTAAGTTTCTGTGATTCCTTGTGCATTCATCGTCCGTATGACATTATTCAGCTGACCAAGAATGTCGAAGCCATCAAGCAATAAGGTAAGTTGTCCTTTGAAGAATGAGCGTGACAAACGAGCATTCCACACCAAATCATCGCTATTCATCGACTTATCTAAATAACCTCGGCGACTATACATTGTCAGGTCAGTCCCAAGTCGGAAATCCCATGGCAACTGTAATTGTGCTGTTAAACCGTAATTGAAATCACTCACATTAAATGCCTCAAAGTCTTCACGAGTACCATCGACATGTGCCCAGTTTCCTTTACTAATGAAACCAATGGAAGATTGCCCAAGCCTATAGTTCAGCTGTAAATCACCAATGTAGTTTAACGATTCTACTATGCTCCTATTAGCTGCAGACGTACCTGCCAAACCAATAAGGTCGACACTCTTCTCATATCTTAACCCAGCCATAGCTTTAAAATCCAACTTGCGGTTTTTGGTCAATGGTCCAGCACCACCTAAAGCAAGCTGACCGTGCCAATTACCATTCACATTGTCTGGTCTGAATGTTCGCTGTCCTGTAGCCTTGTCGTAGGTATAGCCCATAGCAATAGCGTTAACAGTGGGAATATATTGAGCCTCTATTAACCACATCAGCCCTTTTTTCGGATATATACGTAGGAAGTGTGATATAAGTTCGTGCTTATAGGATGGTTTCAAGTTGGTATTACCCATTGTTACGTTTAATGGATCAGTGGTATTGAGGATGTTTACAAACAGGTTCATGTCTGGAGCTTGTCCGTTCACATGATATTGAAACATGAATTCATATTTGTGATCAGTACTACGCCATTTGATGAACGTACTATACATATTGTAAAGTATAGAACGTTTCGTAAAAGTCGTATCTACATTTCCACTATGATAATGCATCGTCCGTGAAAGCAGCGATAAATTAGGTACAAGCTGTGCCCACCACTCCGACTTCGTCGTTTTCTTATTCCATACAAGAAAGGCACCGAGGGTATGGGTATTATCCGTCTGCCTGCTGTCATAACTATTATGAATATCCATTACTCTGTTATAAGCATCCACAGAAGGAAGTGTTCCAAGCTCGTGCTCTGAATTAATTCCCCAATCTGCTAACTGGTCAAGACGATAGAGTGAAGAATATCGGTTTGAGGTAGTCCGATTGTATTTATAACTAAAGTCGAAGAACAAGCCACGCTTTACTAAATAGCTGTAAGTCACTTTACCTGTCATGCTGTAGCCGTGGTCAGGACGGTTGTTGAAATATCGGTTGCGGAAGTCTGTATTACTTTGCTGACCATTGGTATAATAATCAATGCGGTTACGGTCAAAGCTATCCTCTGTAGCATGCCTCAAAGAAGCGTCAGCATAAAGGGTGATATGGTCGGGAGAATGCTTGAACTTAATTAACGACTCCATCGCAACCGAACCTTCTAAAGAATGTCCAATTGATAATCCATTACGAAGATTTCTGTTAATGGCTGTGCGAATCAACTCCCTGCCTATCATTGGTGTGTACAAGCTATCCAACTGTGCCTTTGAGAAAGACGCAAAACTACGATTAAGCGTCAGCGAAGAATATCCACTTTTATTATTATAATATTGGTAGTTAAAACGTGGCTTGATATTTAAGTTGGCATTCTTAAACTCAAAATAGAACTGATGATCGGTGGAGAGCGTAAAATTGTGATTTCTATTATTAGCTACAATACGGTCGTATGTATCTCCATTTGCAAGGAAATTTGTACGATTAGTGTTATTCACTATCGTGTTGTCAGCATGCTTAACCTGTGCATTTCCACTAAGTTTATACTTACCACTGCGTGCATCTATATTATAGTCAAGACCTCCTAACTGTTGCTGTGTCAACCCACCAAAAAGATCAGAAGGCGACCAATTGTCATTCTCACCGGGCTTACGGTCGTCGTTTAGATTGTTCATATTTCCATAGACAGCCAAACGGGAGTGATCAGTAAACCGCATAGCAAACAGACGAGCCAAGTAGCGTTCCTTTGTTCCTCCACCTGTTTCCACATTACCTACCCATCCAATGTTGTATTGCTTTTTCAGTTGAACATCCATCACGTATTTCTTGTCTCCTGCCACCTCTTGCCCGAGAAAACGACTATTTTCGCCAAGACGGTCATACACCTTTACTTGGTTTACCATATAAGTAGGCAGATTCTCAAACATAACAGTATTATCTCCACGGAAAAAATCTTTTCCATTGAGAAGCAAACTCTCAACAAACTTGCCATTAACATATATGCGTCCATCCTTGCTTAGCTCAGCACCAGGCAACTGACGAATAAGGGCGTCGAGCATAGAGCCTTCACCTAACTGGAAAGCGTCGGCATTATAAACAATCGTGTCGCCTTTATGATAGAACTTCACCTTTGTAGCCTTAACAACCACCTCTTTTAAGTCTACTGTTTTCGGTCGTTTCAGAAAGATGGTACCAACCTCTCTGCTTATCTCTCGCTTGTAAAAATGATGCAGTGGGAGCTTTACGTAGGTAGGTGTATAACCTTCTTCGGTAACACGCAGTATATAATCACCCTCCTTACGTGGAATTTCCACCCAATATTCTGATGTTTCCCATCTTTGTTCACCACTCTCATATTGAGTGAGAGCCTTCTTAGAAGCAATAATCGAGCTATCTTTAGCATTTAGTACTTCCACTAAACTTCCAGGGATATCTGCATGAGTTACAAAGTCTTGCACTCTGCCTTTAATGGTAATTGTATTGTCTAAGGTTTGTGCTGATATGCAGACAGTAAGGCATAACAAAATTAAAGCTGTACAAAAGGTTTTCATATTTTATTCTCAATGTTTGATTCGTATTGTTCACAAGAGGTATGGGGTAATAGAGATTCCTCTAAATTATCTTTTAGGTAAAGAAATAACGCTTGCTTGTAGGTTGTAAATCCAGAAGATTCTTTCTAAGATATATCAAGAAGGTAGAGCATTTTAGCCATATCCGACGTTTTTGTCTGATTATACTCTGTCCAATAATGATTAGAGTTCTTGGATGAAAAGAACCGAATGGATTTTACAGGCATAAACCGAACTTTTCTATCCGTTTGCCTGCAATTATATTCTCTACAAGAGGTGTATTTCATAATTTAAAGCTTGTCTATCAATCGTATTCTTTATATTAACACGCTGCGAATATACAAAATGTTTTTTTTAAACAAGAAAAATCGTTATTTTTTTTCATTATCGCTATATCCGCATCGTTTCGTAGTCATTAAAGGTACATATCATAAAGGTCAAAGTTCAAACCTCAATGTTCAATGTTCAAAGATAAAAGGGCATCTTTAGCAAGCCAAAAGGGCGTTAATTCACATGGAATTAACGCCCTTTTAAATCTCTAACACTGCTTTTTATCTTTATCCCAAGCAACTTGTTAACTCGTCTACTTTGTTAACTTGTCTACTTCTCCGGATAAACGAGGTTAGCATCGGTGATGTTGTCCAGCACCTCGGTGAGGAACTTACGTGACTCCCACTTCGCCATAGGCAGGTCGTGGAGCAGGTAGTTACCACAGTCGCGTGGAGCAGCACCGGGGATTTCACCCTCGAAGTCGGCAACGAATTGGAAGGTGCGGCGCATGAGGTCGACAATCTCTTTCGACTCAAGGTCGCCACGAAGGATGAGGTAGTTACCAGTCAGACAGCCCATTGGACCCCAATAGATAACACGATCTTTCCACTCGTCATCATTACGGAGGAAGGTGGCAGCCAAGTGTTCAATAGCGTGGATAGCACCGACGTGCAACACTGGCTCACGATTTGGTTCTTTCATACGGATGTCGAAGGTGGTAACGGTCTCGCCACCCACTTCGTCCTTACGACTCACATAAATGCCACGCAGCAATCGCTCGTGGTCAATGGTAAAGGAAGGAATCTTACTTAATTCAGAATTCATAATTCAAAATCCATTATTAATTCATAATTCATAATTCAAAATTCATAATTATGATTACCAATGTGTGCTGAGTTTATGGCTACAAGCATATCATTAACTTGTTCACCTAATTCCTACACATAATTAGATGTCCTTTTAGCTACATCTCCTCACGTATAAGCTTAAGTTCTTGAATGAAACTAAAGCTAACATCGATAATCTTAATAGGTAGATAACGAGTTTATAAGTTTACAAGCAACTTGTAGCAATAAACTGAAGCTAACATCGGTAATCATAATTATGAATTTTGAATTATGAATTATGAATTAAATTAATAAATTGTTTCGTCACCTCAAAGCTGCCATTGGCAATACGCTCCCAAAAGTCGTAGTACTGGCTGGCTTTGTTGTCTTTGAGCGGAACATCGCTGATAACACGGAAGGAAACGAAGGGGGTTTGATAGATGTGGCAGACCTGCGCAATAGAACAACTCTCCATGTCAACGGCTGTTGCCTCTGGGAAGTGATTCATGATCTCTTGCATCTTCTCACGTGAGTTGACAAACCACTCACCACTGACGGTCAGTCCAGCCTTGACATGCAGGTCCTTACAATCAGGTAGGTTGTTCAACGACAGCGCTTTTTCAATCAACTCCGTAGGAGCCTTGAAGCGAGCAGGCATACCGATAATCTGACCATAAGCTACCTCATCTCCACAGTAGGCATCGTGGTAAGCACACTCTGTTGCCACCACCACATCAGTAACCTCCAATGAAGTGTCGGCTCCACCCGCACAACCACTTGAGATAACAAGGTCAGGGTGGTAATGATTAATCATCTCAACAGCACCGATGGCAGAGTTTACCTTACCGATACCACACTGCTGCAGGATGATTTCCTTATCTCCCAACCGTCCCGTAACGAAGTCTTTATGATTAAAATGTTTCGTCTCGGTGTTGGAAAGAATTGCTTTAAGTTGCGCGAACTCTTTGTCCATCGCAACGATGATTCCTATTTTCATACTGCAAAGGTACGAAAAAGTTACAAGTTGGATATTGTAAGTTCTTAGTTTTTTGTAACTTTGCAGAGATTAATCATTTGTCCGACATAAGCAAAATTAAATAAAAATGAAAACTTGGAAAAGATTTCTACCCGATGTACTGGTAGTCGTGTTGTTTGCGGTCATCTCGTTCGCTTACTTCTTCGTTCCGGTCACTCAGGGTAAGATTCTCTATCGCCACGATGCCTCAGCAGGTGTCGGTTCGGCACAGGAAATGACAGAGTATCAGAACCGTACTGGTGAGGCAACACGCTGGACAAACGCCATCTTCGGTGGTATGCCTACTTATCAGATGTCACCATCTTATCAGTCAACAGACGGACTGTCGCAGGTGATGAACGCTTACCACCTTTGGTTGCCCGACAATGTATGGTTTCTTTTTGTCTATCTCTTAGGCTTTTATATCCTGTTGCGAGCCTTTGACTTCCGACAGTCGTTGGCGGCATTGGGTAGTATCATGTGGGCTTTCTCGTCCTATTTCCTCATCATCATTGCTGCCGGTCACCTCTGGAAGGTTATGGCATTGGCTTATCTTCCACCGATGATTGCCGGTATTGTCTTGGCTTATCGAGGACGTTACTTGTCGGGATTCATCGTGACGGCTATCTTCACCGCCTTTGAGGTGAAAGCCAACCACGTGCAGATGACATATTACTATCTCTTTATCGTCCTCTTTATGGTCATCGGCTATCTCGTGCAAGCCGTTCGCCAGAAGCAACTTGTAGGTTTCTTCAAGGCTTCGGGCGTATTGGCAGTAGCGGCATTGATTGGTATATTAATCAATCTCTCAAGCCTTTACCACACATGGGAGTATCAGAAAGAGAGTATGCGTGGCAAGAGTGAGTTGCTGAAAGCTGACGGAGCCAACCAGACAAGCTCTGGTCTTGATCGCGACTATATCACGCAGTGGAGTTATGGTATTGATGAGACAATGACCTTACTCGTGCCTGATGCAAAGGGTGGTGCGAGTGTTCCATTGAGCCAAAGCAGTACGGCTATGTCGAAGGTTGACCCACAGATACAGTCAATGATTCCACAGCTCTATGACGCTTTCCCACAGTATTTCGGTACACAGCCGGGTACGAGCGGACCCGTTTACGTCGGTGCCTTCGTGCTTTTCCTTTTCATCTTAGGTCTTTTCTTGGTGAAGGGTACTATGAAGTGGGCTTTGTTGGCAGCCACCATCCTGTCCGTTCTTCTCGCATGGGGCCATAACTTCATGGGCTTTACCAACTTCTTCCTTGATTACATCCCGATGTATGCGAAGTTCCGAACGGTGGCAAGTATCCTTGTTATCGCTGAGTTCACCATCCCGCTCTTGGCAGCACTGACCTTAAAACGCCTTGTTGACGAGCCTGAACTCTTAGGACAGAAGATGAAGTATGCTTATATCAGTCTCGCTTTGACAGCGGGTGTAGCCCTTTTAGTGGCTGTATTCCCAGACATGATGGGTCCGTTTGTCAGCGATCAGGAACGCCAGATGATTAATAGTATTCAGGGCATGGACGGCAATACGGCAGGAACAATCCTCGCGAATGTCTCTGCGATGCGTGCTGCAATGGTCAGCTCTGATGCTTGGCGTTCGGTTATCGTTATCCTCATCGGCTTTGCGCTGCTCTTCGCTTACAAGATGAAGAAGTTGCGTGCCGACTATATGGTGGCTGGTCTTTTGGTGCTTTGCCTCGTTGATATGTGGCAGGTGGATAAGCGTTACCTCAATGACGAGATGTTCGTACCAAAGAGTGAGCGCGATATGCCACAGCAGCCAACAGCAGCCGACCTTGAGATTAATAAGGACAAGAGTCTCGACTATCGTGTGCTGAACTTCGCTTCAAACACGTTCAACGAGAACGAGACTTCTTACTTCCATAAGAGTATCGGTGGTTATCACCCTGCTAAGCTCCGTCGTTATCAGGAGATGATTGATGCTTACATCGCTCCAGAGATGCAGAAGACGATGCAGGCGATTGCTGCTGCAGGTGGTAATATGCAGGCGGTTGATGGTGTAAAGAACTTCCCTGTACTGAACATGCTGAACACGAAGTACTTTATCCTTCCACTGCAGGGTGGCACAACGGCACCAATACAGAACCCATATGCACAGGGCAACGGCTGGTTTGTTAACAAACTCAGCTATGTCGACGATGCCAACGCAGAATATGCTGAGGTGGGTAAGATTGATGTTCGCCACGAGGCTGTAGCCGATAAGAAGTTTGAGGCGGCTCTTGGTCAGGCGAAGGCGAACGACTCAACGGCAACCGTGAAGCTCGACAAGTATGAGCCTAACAACCTGCAGTACACTGTCAACTCAAAGAATGGTGGTGTTGTCGTCTTCTCAGAGATCTACTATCCCGGTTGGACAGCCACTATCGACGGTCAGCCTGCAGAGCTCGGACGTGTTAACTACATCCTCCGTGCTGTGAGCGTGAAGCCGGGTAAGCATACCGTAGTCCTCGACTTCCACCCAACAAGTATCTCTACCACTGAGACCATCGCTTACATTGCGATTGTTATCTTGCTCTTGGCGATTGCGGGTGCAGGGTATATGGAGTGGAGGAAGAAGAAGTAGAAGAAGCCCCACCCCATCCCTCCCCGAAGGGGGAGGGGGTGAAATGTAACGAAGGCAACCAGCCCCTCCCCCGTCCCCTCCCCCAACCAACGGTCACTGACCGAAGGGAAGTAAAGGGAGGGGCGTAGAATGCGAGATACCCCCAATCATTTCTGAACTTGCGGTCATTGCGAGAAGTGAAGTGTGGAGACAAGGGGAAGTCATCACAAAAGATGAAGGTTGAAAAAGAATAAAACAGAATACCCTCGCAAGTATATTGGCTTACGAGGGTATTCCGTTTAAATCGAAGAGTGTTTAGGGCATAGGCTTTATATACTTTTATTGTATAAGGCTTATAGCGTTCTTCACCTTTTATATATATTGTAAAATAAGGATAAGAAGAAAATTATGAGACAACGAGTTGAAAAGAAGCTAAACCAGCATTTGATGCTACCGATAAAGCTGTTTATGGGTAGGGAGAAGTCAGGAGGTATCGTTCTGATTCTCAGTGTCACCTTAGCAATGATATTGGCAAACAGCAATATTGCTGAGAGCTATTTCCATTTCTTTGAACAGGAAGTAGGATTTATCGTCAACGGAGAGCCGTATCTGAATTATAGTCTGCACCATTGGATTAATGATGGCTTAATGGCTATGTTCTTCTTTGTGGTCGGCTTAGAGTTGAAAAGAGAATTCATCGGTGGCGAACTCGCTGACATCAGAAACACCATTCTACCTATCGGCGCAGCAATAGGCGGTATGATTGTACCTGCCGTGATATTTCTAAGTCTTAATATAGGAACGACAGAAGCAAAGGGATGGGGTATACCAATGGCAACAGACATCGCCTTTGCCTTAGGAGTGGTCTATCTCTTAGGAGATAAAGTACCAGCCTCGGCAAAGCTTTTCCTGACAACACTTGCCATAGTAGACGACCTTGGGGCAGTGCTTGTCATCGCCTTCTTCTACACTTCCGAGCTCTCTATTGCGAGTTTGCTCTTTGGTTTGGCTTTTCTTGCTGTGATGTTTATAGGGAACAGACTCGGTATTAAGAGCCTATTCTTCTATGCCGCACTCGGCATCGGTGGTGTATGGGTAACCTTCTTGCTGTCAGGAATCCACGCAACGATTGCTGCCGTACTTGCTGCCTTTATGATTCCAGCCGATGCGAAGATTAACGAGTCGGTCTATCTCAAGCGTATTAAGAGACTGACAAGACGTTTCGAGAAAGAGGAAGCAAACGAGGTGAGAACCTTGGAGGAGGGACAGGTGGACGTGCTGACACATATACAGCACGACACCGAGATTGCAATACCTTTGCTGCAACAGCTCGAACACAAGCTCACCCCTATCGTAACCTTCTTGATTATGCCGATATTTGCGATTGCCAATGCAGGTATCAGTTTCACGGATTTAAGTCTATCTGACATCTTCTCAACCCACGTAGCACTCGGTGTGACACTCGGCTTGTTCTTAGGAAAACCAATTGGCATTGTCAGTGCAATCTTTTTAATGGTAAAAATGCGTTGGGCAACCCTTCCAAGTGCCATCACTCGTCGCACACTGCTGGGCTTAGGTATGCTTGCCTCCATCGGCTTCACAATGTCGATGTTCATCTCTACCCTCGCTTTCACCGATGAACTATTAATGACACAAGCAAAGTTGGGTATCTTCCTCGCCTCCATCTTAGGTGGAATAAGTGGATATGTACTGCTGAATAAGAAAAGTAAGTAAAAACAAGCAAACAAGCAGCCCCTCCCCCTTGCCCCTCCCCCGTAGGGAGGGGAGTGATTACCGAGATACCCCAAGGATTCTCCAAACTCGTAACGGCTGATTTAAGAGAAAGAGGGGCGTAAACAGTAAGACTTCTTTTATAGAATCATAAAAACAGAGTAACAAGCTAATTTGTTGCTCTGTTTTTTTATCCTTTGAACTTTGAACATTGAACTTTGAACTTTATGATATGAACCATTAATGACTACGAATTTCTCGAATTGACCGAATCCTTTTTTCCTTTGAATTTTAAACTTTGAACTTTGAGCTTTCAACTTTGAACGACTACGAATTTCTCGAATTACGCTAAAACTTTTATCCTTTGAACATTGAACTTTGAGCTTTGAACTTTATGATTTGTGTTTTAACCCTTGAGCTTTGAACTTTGTCTTTAAGCATCATCGGTTATCATAATTATGAATTTTGAATTATGAACTATGAATTATAAAAGAATATATATTTATATAATCCTGCGACAAAAAAGTGTAAAGTTTAATTATTTCAGCAATCTACCTATTTGTCGCAGATCAGCAAACAGCCTCAACCGAAGAAAGTTACTAATTTGTCGCGCTACTCCACAATCATTTGATTTACATAACATTACAAAGGTATAAAATCAAACAAAAAAGAGTAGCAAACAAATTAGTAACGATGAAAACAAAAGGAAAAGAACACAAATATGATATATTTGTAAAGAAAAGAGAAAGATAAGGAGACAAACCTCCTTATCCGTCTCTCCGCTCCTCCCTATCCGTCGAACAATGAGGAAAAAGACTCCCTTTTTGTCGCACAGAAGCTACTTCGCTGTCGGGGACAACCTCCCATGGAGTCGCACGTAACCTACATATACGTCGCCTATTTTCAGCGTAAGCACCTGTACTTCAAACATATAAGAGTGTCTAACTAAGTCTTAAAAAGTGACTGACAATGATTGTCTAAGTCCAAGACTGGGGTTTATGGGAGGAGTTTTACATACAAGAACTGACGCCCAACGTGGTTGCTAACGCTGTGAGTACGGTAACGAGAATATGCAGGATATTCTTCCAAATAGGTTTAATCATAACGTCTAAATAAATTAAAAGCCCAATCGGCAAGCAGATTACACTGCTGTCCCTTCTTGTTAGCGGCATTGTATCCGAGCCGATTTGAACTAAAAGTGAATACAAAACCCCTCTCGCTCATCAGAAGCCAATAGGTTACGTTCTTACAATAACATTGTTTCCTAATAAGCGATTTAGGGTAAACGGAGAGTGGAGGGGCGCAAAATTGGCACTCCCCCACGCTCATCTCTCAAACCAATCGACTATGCGTGGCCCTCAGTAGTGGCAGTAGCCTCACCCGGCTCTGGACCAGCAGAAGGCTTATTCTCCTTCTTCTTGCCCTTGTTCTTCGCCTTCTCGGCAGCCTTAGGCGCATCATACTGCACAGCCTCCTGAATACGCAAACCGCTGATGAGGGTCTTCACACGACGCTTCATCGCATCGATAGTCACCGTTGGCGAGAAAAGCACATGCGCACCGTAGATATCTCTCTGTGCGTTAAAGTCTTCCGCTTTCTGAACACCCTGTGAGTGAATACCTACGCGGAAAGTTCCCAATCCGTCGAGCTTCACACGGTTACCATCCTTGAGGACCTGATTCATCTCGAACACCAACGCACTGATGACAGCCAAAATGTCGGGTTCAGTTACGGTGCAACGCTCACTGATACGCAGAGCAAGATCCTTAACACTAACAAGGTCGGGAGACACCGCACGGGCATACCAATAACCCTTGCGCTTGCTGTTCTTACGATTGTCCTGATACATACGAAATTTGATTGACATAACTTGAAAATTTAAAAAGTGAAACAAAGAAATTATTGAAATGAAAAAATGAAATCTTAACTCAATGCGCTAATAAGACAGAGGCAAATCCTCTCCGTGGCTCCACGCACGACGGTGCCTCCGTGACTTACATCGCTTTATTTTTATTACTCCTCCGTGTCCTGCTTTTCTCTGTGTGATACTACCTTAAAACTAAGTGGCATACCTATGACTGAAGCCCCTTCTTCCCACTCCTCATCGCCCTTGCCGTTCGCCAGTCCTCACCCCCTCCCCACACAAAAAGAAGGGGGAGGGACAACTACCTAAAAGACATACTGCGACAAAAAAGTGTAAAAATAAGTAAACGAGTAAACAAGTAAATAAATGAACACGTAAACAAATAAAAAGATAAACAAAGAAATAACTAAAAACACAATAACGCAAAAACGTATAAAAATATAAAGGTAAAAGTTGGAAAACACAAAAACGTAAAAACATACTTCATCATAAACATAAACGACTAAAAATATGAAAAGATATTCATGTAAATAATTAAAATATTTACAATCAGCAACTTAAAACGTATTTCTCAGACTTACGGCGACAAAAAAGTGAAATCTTCCACCGCCTTTTTCCCCTATTTAGCTCCTAAAATCTGGTGTCTATTCTTCCCATTCCGCTTATAGCTGACGTGAATCCAGCGCTTAATCATCGATTCCGGTGGCTCAAGAATCATCTGATCGAAGTCAGTTTGAGCAAGAATTGCCGCATATTTCCGACACATTTCCAGTCCGGTAACATGAATATCAGCCGCCTCTCCCCGCAAATGTTGCGAATGTTCAGCCCCATGAACAGCCCTATTCACAGCCTCACAGCGATAACCTCCCACGACTATCACACGTCCCACACGCCTTCTGAGCGGTTCTAAGACGCATCTACAAAGCTCCCGAAGGTTCTCTATCACCTCCGCTCTCGAAGCCTCCCCCAGCGCAGGATTCACCTCAGGCACGTTCTTAACACCCATGCCCACCGCCTTCCCCGAGCGCATCATCTCGCCCACCGTAAAATGTGGAGAGAGTCGCTCCTCAAAATCTATTTCATTAGAATGACTATCGTTGATCATACACATTAATTATTATAGATTATTTGGTTCATTAAAACTCCGTTCGTCATCCCTTCATTCCTGATGACGATGCAAAGGTACAACACAAAAAAACCGATTGCAAGCAAGATATATGTAGTAATGTGAGTAGACAAAGTCAACTTAATTCAGAATTCATAATTCAAAATTCATAATTATGATTACTACTGTTAGCTGTAATCTATTGCTGCAAGCTACTCGTTTACTCGTAAACTTGTCAACTCGTCAACTACCCATATCATAAAGTTCAATGTTCAAACCTCAATATTCAAAGGTAAAAGGTAATAGTCCAAAGCTAATACATGTTTTTTTGGTTTCTTAGAGACGCCCAATTGACTTTCAAAAGATGCCCTTTAAGACCCTTACTAACGCCCTTTTGAAGGCCAACTAAGCACCTTTTACCGTACTGATTTATAACTAATTGATTTCCCTATGGTTACAAACCTGATTCAGTATGTGGTTTTTGTTGTTATTTATAGATACCTTATTTGAAATTATGTAATGACTCTTCAAAACATTACCTGCAGATTTTCGAAGTAGTTAATCCCTATCAACCATTAGATCACAATATGTATAGTTCTTATTACTATGGTATTGTTGCCTAACATCTTTTATTTTCTTATCACATCTTGCCTGTCTTTGTAACTTGATTACTCTTCAACCACCGCACTGTAGAGAACTATCTTTACGAAAGATTATATGACAATTAACTCAAATATCCGTTTGTAGTTAAAGAATAACAAACCAATAAATAAATATGATTTACGGATATATCAGAGTTAGCAGCGATAAGCAAACAGTAGAGAATCAACGCTTCGAGATTAGTAACTTTTGTAAACATCAAAATCTTTCAATTGACGATTGGATAGAAGAAACTATCAGTGGCACAAAGAATTATAGCAAACGAGAACTTGGTAGGTTACTCAAAAAAGTAGGAAAAGATGATATCATCATTTGCAGCGAATTGTCCCGTCTTGGTCGTAACCTATTTATGATTATGGAGATTCTGAATATCTGCATGACAAAAGAATGTCGGGTGTGGACCATTAAAGACAACTACCGACTTGGAGACGACATCCAAAGCAAAGTCCTCGCCTTCGCCTTCGGGCTTTCGGCAGAGATAGAACGTAATCTTATCAGTCAGCGAACCAAGGAAGCATTGGCAAGAAAGAAGGCAGAAGGAGTTATGCTTGGTCGTCCCAAAGGCAGCAAAAGTTCTCCCGACAAATACAAACTTTCGGGCAAGGAAATACTCATCTCCGAATTATTGAAGAATGGAAATTCTTGTCGTAAGATAGCGAAAATCTGTAAGGTTGATAGGAATACTCTTGCACGGTTTATAAAGCTAAGAAGATTGGTTGCTAACAATTGAGCGATTTTGTGCGGCAACAAGATACCATTTGTGACTTCTCAACATCGGATAGTTGGGTAATTCTCTCACCTATCGAGCAAAGCATTAAAAAGAAGATAGAAGCAGTAGGCACACCATTGAAAGATTGGGATATTAATATCTATCGTGGAGTACTTACAGGTTGTAATGAAGCTTTTATCATCGACACTGCAAAGCGTGATGAAATCCTTGATAACTGTCAAACAGAGGACGAACGCAAAAGAACGGCTGAACTTATTCGACCTATTCTGCGAGGCAGGGATATAAAAAGATATGCTTACGAGTGGGCAGACTTGTGGTTAATATATATTCCTTGGCATTTCCCATTTCAATTTGATGAAAACATTCAAGGAGCATCCGATAAAGCGGAAAGAGCTTTTAAAAAGCAATACCCTGCAGTGTTTTCGCATATGCTACAATATAAAGAACAGTTGTCTAAAAGAAACAAAGCAGAAACCGGGATTCGGTACGAATGGTATGCGATGCAAAGATGGGGTGCTAAGTATTGGGAGGATTTTTCTAAGCCAAAAATAATGTATTCAGAAATTGTTCGTTCCCCACAATTCTATTTGGATGAACAAGGTCAATTCTTTCCTGAAGCGACAACATTTATTCTAACAGGTGAACATTTGCGGTATCTTTATAATATTTTTCATTCAAAAGTATTTACTTATTTCTTTAAGCACTTCTATGCAGGTGGAGGATTGGGAGAAGATAGTTACAGATATAAGAAAGTATTTTTTGAAAAACTACCGATACCAAAAATGATAGGCACTCCCAATCAGCAAGTGATAGAACGTGCTAATGAGAATATCAATATAGAAAAGAATTGTCTTTTATTATTCAATTTTAGCGAAGATGAAATAAAAGAAATAGAGAGGGATTAATCCTCTCTATTCTCTATAAATGCGATTTCTTCTTTGGTAAGTTCATATTTTTTGTATAGATAATTATCAGATATAGATTTATCCGAACTTACAAATGGGACTGGAATATTCCCAATATTATCGGCATTACCAGCATTTCCACCTGCAGCTTCGCCTATAATCGTTGATAATAACCATTGAATGGTTTTGGAATTAAGGACAGAGCAAATATAATTCAGCTTTTCTCCAATAATGAAGTGCATACTATCTTGAATATATACACTCTCATCTACTTTTGCAAACTGTTTAATAGCAGCTATTCTATTCCATACAATTTTTGGCTTAGAAAAATCCTCCCAATAACTGATACTATCCTGTGTCTCGAACCATTTATTGTGGGTTTTCTTACGGGATTTCACTTTCTCACCATTTACAATATGCATTTTGCCTGTTTGCTCCAACCTTTCAATACCGAAAGAAAGTAAGTATTGTTTAACTGCTGGGTATTCATTAATATTGTAATGGCGTGAGGGGAAAGTGGCAATAAGCCATAGTTCAGCCCACTCATACCCGTACCTCTTAATATCCCTGCCACGCAAAATAGGTCTAATAAGTTCAGCCGTTCTTTTACGTTCGTCCTCAGTTTGACAGTTATCAA
>ERZ772960.951-NODE-951-length-24164-cov-6.962462_pt1 | contig 24164 bp, 21 predicted proteins | sample MGYA00580678_ERZ772960 | MGnify/ENA primary metagenome ERZ772960 (study PRJEB29015, sample SAMEA2737930) | human oral metagenome | biome: human oral; feature: human-associated habitat; material: dental | place: China | collected 2059 ... | reverse complement strand
TGTGCCCTTTTTCTCGAAAATCCCGTTCAAACGGGAGGTTCGGGGAAGGAAAGAAGGAGATATGGGCATGCTTTTCCACTTTTTGCATGGGAAACTGTAGAACTGATGCCTGTGAATAACGCAAGCCCTGTTATCCGTGTTTTATCAGCGTTTCCTTAGCAGTCGCCTTTTCCTTTATGGGAAGTTCCTGTATACTGTAACTGCCAAGCAACAGCGAAAGGAGCAACCCTATGTCTGCTGATTTTATCACATTCGTGCTCAAACTTCCACCCCAAAGCCGAAACTTTGTTGCAGAGAATGTTTTGTCCATCACCCTGCCACGCAAGCACCAGACTTGTCCGCATTGCGGTTCGTCCCATACCCATGTGCATGATTACCGCATACAAACCCTTCGCGGCATCCATGCGCCGCTAACCTACCAGTACAACCGGCGTCGCTATCGATGCCAGGACTGCGGGAAGGCCTTCAACGAGGAGAATCCATTCCTATCCCGCTACCAACGAATGCCAGACAGCATCATCGAGGCTATCGTGGAGGAGCACAAGGAACTCGTTTCGGAAGCGCAAATCGCACATCGCTACGATATATCTGCGCCGACCGTCATGCGGCATTTTGTACGGGCGACCGAAAAGATGCAAGCGGAAGAAGCAAACACGGAGCTTGCCGATGTTCTTTCAATCGATGCGTTTCGGGGCAACGTCGTAGCCAAATACCAAGTCGTAGTCAATGATTTGGAGGCGCGCCATTGCTGTGCAATACTCAAAGACCGCTCCATGCAAATCCTATACGACGTATTTCGTTCCTATCCACAGGAGGAAAGAGAGCGCATCCAGCTCGTCAGCATGGATCTGTCCGCATTCTTCCACAAACTCATCGAAGAATGCTTCCCGAATGCGATCATTGCGGCCGACAAATTCCATGCCCTTCGCCTAGCCAATGATGCACTGGACGCAATCCGCAAGGACGTCCAAAAAGCTCTCGACAAGTCCGAACGCAAATCCTTCAAAAACGCACATCGTATTCTGCTGGCCCGCGAACATACCTTGCAGGGAAAAAGCCTCGGAAAACTCAACGAGATTTTGAACCTCTCGGACGACTTGAAGAACGCGCATCAGCTAAAGGAAGAATACTTCGAGCTTTTTTCGAGCACGGATCACAAATCTTACAAGCAACGCTTACAAGACTTCGCGGATCACGTAGCAGCGTCTGGACTGAAAGAATTTAAGCGCGTGCTTCATACAACATACCAGTGGCAAGAAGAAATTTGGAATGGAATACGAACGGGCTACAACAATGGATTCACGGAGGGCTGCAACAATACCATCAAAGTATTAAAGCGAGTTTGCTACGGATTCCGTAACAACGACAATTTCGCACGCAGGATACTTTTCATACTCAATAATCCCGAACGTCAAAAGAGACGAACGAAAATCTCAAAAAAATTTCCCCACAACGGTTGACATAGAGCCATTTATTATAGAACCTTGACAAGGCGCGGGGCTTTTGCTATACTACAATCAAACGAATGAATGATCGTTCATATATAAGGAGGATAAACTAATGAAGAAGACGTACAAGGTCGAGATCAACTGCGCGAACTGCGCGGCGAAGATGGAAGCGGCGACGAAAAAGGTCGCGGGCGTCAAGGATGCGAACATCAATTTCATGCTGCTCAAGATGAAAGTCGAGTTCGAGGAAGGGCATGAGCCTGCCTCAGTCATGCCGAACGTCCTCGCCGCCTGCCGCCGCGTCGAGAGCGACTGCGCGATTTATTTCTAAGGGATAGGGGAAGGGGAATCGGCATGAGTCCGAAGCAGAAGAAGAACCTCGCGCGCATCCTACTGACGGTGGCGCTCCTCGCCGCGCTCACGTTCGTTTCCGTGAGCGGGGAGGCGCGCGCAGCACTCTACCTTGTGCCGTATCTCGTCATCGGCGCGCCTGTCCTCAAAAAGGCGGGGCTGAGCATCCGCAACCGCGAGCCGCTCGACGAAAACCTCCTGATAGCGGTCGCCTCGCTCAGCGCGTTCGCGCTTGCCGCCTACGAGGGCGTAAAGGGCGGCGAAGGCGACTATCTCGAAGCGATCGCCGTGCTGCTCTTCTACGAGGTCGGCGAGCTCTTCGAGGACTACGCAGTCGGCAAGAGCCGCAAGGACATCGGCGAATTGATGGATATACGCCCCGACTACGCGAACGTCCTGCGGGGCGGCGAGGTCGTGCGCGTAGACCCCGACGAAGTCGAGATCGGCACGGAGATCCTCGTGCAGCCAGGCGAGAAAGTGCCAATTGACGGAATCGTGACGGAGGGCAGATCGACGCTCAGTACGACTGCGCTGACGGGCGAGAGCGTGCCGCGCGACATCGCAGAGGGGCAGGAAGTCCTAAGCGGCTGCATCAATCTCACGCGCGTCCTGCGCATCTGCACGACGAAGGAGTTTGACGAATCGACGGCATCGAAGATCTTGGAGCTCGTCGAGGAGGCGAGCTCGCGCAAGTCGCGTTCCGAGGCGTTCATCACGCGATTTGCGCGCATCTACACGCCAATCGTCGTCGGGAGTGCGGTCCTTCTCGCCTTTGCCGTGCCGATTCTCCGCCTCTTCGCTCTTGGACTTTCTCCCCTGTGGGAGACGTGGATTTACCGCGCGCTAACGTTCCTCGTCATCAGCTGCCCCTGCGCGCTCGTCATCAGCGTGCCGCTGTCGTTCTTTGCGGCGCTCGGCGGCGCGAGCCACGCGGGCGTGCTCGTCAAGGGCTCGAACTACCTCGAAATGCTCGCTTCCGTCCGCACGGTCGTCTTCGACAAGACGGGCACGTTGACCGAGGGCGCATTTGAGGTCAGCGCCGTTCACCATTCGCCGTATGAAGAGCAAAAGCTTCTGATGTACGCGGCACTCGCCGAGGCGGCGTCGTCGCATCCCGTGAGCCGCAGCCTGCAAAAGGCGTATGGCGGCGCAATCGACCGCAGCCGCGTCACGGACATCGAGGAGATCGGCGGGCATGGCGTGTGCGCGCGCGTGGACGGCGTGCCCGTCGCCGTCGGCAACGACAAGCTCATGGCGCGCCTCGGCATAGAGGCGCGTCCCTGCCACATGCCGGGCACGATCATCCACGTTGCCGTGGACGGTGCATACGCGGGGCATATCGTGATTGCCGACGTCGTGAAGCGGACGGCGCGCGAGGCCATTGCAGACCTGCGCGCGGCGGGCGCGCAGAAGCTCGTCATGCTCACGGGCGACGGCAAAAGGGTCGCGGAGAAGGTCGCGGGCGAGCTCGCGCTCGACGCGGCGAAGAGCGAGCTCCTGCCCGCGGACAAGGTGCGCGAGGTCGAGGCCTTGCTGAAGGCGCAGACGGGCGGCGCGCGCCTCGCCTTCGTCGGTGACGGCATCAACGACGCGCCCGTGCTCGCACGCGCGGATATCGGCATCGCGATGGGCGCGATTGGCTCGGATGCCGCCATCGAGGCGGCGGATGTCGTGCTTATGGACGACGACCCGCGCAAGGTCGCGAAGGCAATCCGCATCGCCCGCAGGTGCATGGGCATCGTCCGCGTGAATATCGCCTTTTCGATTGGCGTGAAGGTCCTTTGCCTCGTGCTCGGCGCAGCGGGGCTCGCGAATCTCTGGCTCGCCATCTTCGCCGATACGGGCGTCCTCGTGCTCGCCGTGCTCAATGCGATGCGCGCGCTTTTTGTCAAAGCATTGTAAAGGCGATAAAACTTTCCTTTAGAACGCCTAAAAAATACTTGCAAGCTCCTATAAAAAAGGGGTACAATAGACCCAAATCAATTCTGCTTTGGCTGCTTTCGTCAAGGACGGCGTGCGATGCCCGTAAAGCGGACGTCTGTGCATAAAGTTTTGTGCCTGAAACGGCATGGCCTGTGCAGAAGGGAATGTATTTTTTAGAAGGCAGGGATGGTGGATTATGAAGAATCTCAGTGTTGCCCAGAAGTTGATTCTTGCTTTTGGCACACTCCTCATCATGTTCGTTGCGTTTGGCCTTTATGCGGAGCATAGCGCGTCGACGCTTGGCAAGGCCGCACAGGACATCAGCGACCGCATGGAGCTCGTCAACGATTCGAGCAACGTCGCCGTCAAGATCCAGCAGGTGCGCCTTGACGTATTTGCGCACAAGGTGGCACAGACGGACGAGGAGCGCAAGGCAACGTCCGAGACGCTCGCACAGGCACGCGAGGAAGTCGAAAAGGCATTCGAGGACTACACAGAGGCGAAGAAGAACACGGACTTCGGAGCGCCCGAGATCACGCAGCAGGCGCTTAGCGAGCTCGCTGCGGAGCGTGAGCTCTGGAACACGTACCGTGAGATGAGCAAGCAGTCGGAGGCCTCAGCCGACCCGCGGACGACGTCCGACCCGAAGCTCACGGCGGCGTACAACACGCTCATTGACGCGGTCCTTCAGGACAAGGCGAACTGCGTCCGCGATGCGCACAGCTTCAAGGATCAGGGAATCGAGAAGACGTCCGAGGTCAAGCTGATGATAGGCATCGCGCTTGCCGTCGTCATCATCCTGACGATTCTCGTGCTCATGCTCCTGCGCCGCGAGATCAACGCGTCCGTGCAGGCCATCCTCACTGGAGCAGAGCAGATGGCAGGCGGCGACTTCCGCGCGCAGATCCGCCTTGAGAACAACGACGAGTTCGGGCATATCGCGGACGCCTTCAATACGATGGGGCGGAACGTCAACAAGCTGATGAAAAATGTCCTGAAGATGGCGACGAACGTCTCCGACACGTCCGAACAGCTGACGACGAGCTCCCAGCAGGCCGCCGAGGCGACGCAGAACGTCGCGCAGGAGATCACCGATGTCGCGGGCTCTGCCGCCCAGCAGCTCGATTCCGTCGAGCAGAGCGGGGAGAACATCCGGACGCTCTCCGAGAGCATCGACGGCGCGCACGGCATGATCGAGTCCATGCGCACGAGCGTTGCGGACGCGATGGAGCGCGCGTCGGCAGGCAGCACGCGCGCAAGCAACACGGCCGCGTCGATGCACGACCTCGCGGCGGCCGTCGAGCGCTCGTCGCAGATCGTCGAGCAGCTTGGCAAGCGCTCGCAGGAGATCGGCGAGATCGTCTCGACCATCTCCGCCATTGCCGAGCAGACGAACCTCCTCGCGCTCAATGCAGCCATCGAGGCGGCGCGTGCGGGCGAGAACGGCCGTGGATTCTCCGTCGTCGCCGACGAGGTCCGCAAGCTCGCCGAGGCGTCGCAGGAAGCGACGCAGAAGATCAGCGATCTCATCCATGGCATCCAGGATGAGACGGAGCAGGCCGTCGAGGCGATGAACACGGGACGCGAGCAGGCGGAGACGAGCCGCGACCGCGTCGCGGAGAACGCGAAAGGCTTCGGCACGATCCTCGAGCGCATCACGGCGTGCAACGAGGAAGCGGATCGCGTCGTCGAGACGATGGAACGCCTGCGCGGCGGCGTGCAGAACATCGTCCGGATTTCAGGCAATATCGGCGATTCGGCGCGCAGCATCAGCGATTCCTCGCAGAATGTCTCGGCAGCGACCGAGGAGCAGGCCGCCGGCATGGAAGAGATTGCGGCGAGCGCGCGCAGCCTTTCCGATTCGGCAAAGGATCTGACGGACAGCGTATCGAAGTTCAAGCTCTGAGTTAGGGAAGCACTGATTAATTCAGCCGCCCATCTTCACACATCTGCACTGTCCTCTCGTCGTCGACAAATCCGCGGCGTAGCACCACTACGCCTGTGGTTTGTCTCCTAGATGGATACAGCGCATCTGTATAAATCTGGGCAACTTCATTTAATCAGTGCTTCCTTAGAAAAGGGCTGTGGCAAGACGAAACGTCGTTTTGCCACAGCCCTTTTTGAGTTGCGCTTATAAAGACGGAATTGCTCTTTCGCAAGCACCGTGTTCATCCGTTCTTCTTCGCGTCGGCCTTTCCTTGGAACTTCGCATTGTTGACGATAAAGCGCTCATGCTTGCCCTCGCCAATCTTTCCCGCCTCATCGAATACCGTAACGGCAAAGATGAGGCGCCTGCGGTCGATCCCGACGAGCTCCGTCTCGCACCGCACCTTCATGCCGGCGGGCGTCGCGGCGATATGGGCGACGTCGACCTTCGTGCCGACCGCGCTCTCGCCGTCCGCAAGCTCCGGCGCGACACTTCGCCATGCCGTCTCCTCGATGAGCGCGATCATGGCAGGCGTCGCGTAGACCGCGAGCTCGCCACTCCCGATATGCCTTGCAGTCAGCTCCTCCGTGACCGTCCGCTCAATCTGATTCTTGATCCCTATTTGCATCATAGCATTCCTCCTATAGTTCCGCGCTGCTTATGTGCGGGCAGTGCAATCGTCGTCGTGACTATCATGGGGGTTACTTCGATATATATGCTGAAAATCCTGTCTGTGCATGGAGTTTTATGTTTTTGATAAGCAAAGCGAATCGAATGATAAGGAATGAGCAAACATTTATGTTGCAGCAGCCATAGATGATGAAGGATTTTTTTTGGATTTTGCCGAAACATAAAGACTGTAGTTGGTTCTTTATGATTTTATGTGAGGTGTTTGGTTATGAAAAAAGTATTCTGCTTCCTATTGCTTGCACTTTCGTTGTGCGGTATTTGCTCAGCAGCTCCTGCGGAGACTGCCGTATCGAATGGGGCGAAGATGGCTGTGCTGCCATACATAAACTCTTCGGAGGAAACGAAGGACTATGTTGGTGAGATCGTCGCGAAAAAATATACAGATTATTTTGGTTCGGTCGGCTATGCGGTGATTCCTACGGATGATTCGGCAAAAGCCTTATCGCAAACTGGGTACACGGCAGAAGACGAGGCGCTTCCCGACAAGGATCAGATGAAAGCCGTTGCGGACGCCACTGGAGCAGACTATGTTGTCGCCATGGAGATTAGTGAAATACACGCATCGCGCCACGAGTCTTTTTTCCAGGTAAAGGTTTCCGCGAAGACAAAATTGGCATACGCGATTTATGCGGCGAAAACGGATAAACTCTACGCGTTCAAGTCGACAAGCGCGAATGACAATAAGAGTGTAATGGGTGGTGTAGGATACAAGTCTCCGATTGTCAATGCCCTGAATGATGCAATGGAGAAGGCAAATGCAAAGATACAGTCATTTGTGGCAGAGAATAGCGGCGTCAGCATTACACAGTAAGGTGACTGTGACAGTTTCGCTGCTTCTCTTTCTTGCTTTTTCATCGTCAGTCTCAGCGGCAGGTGCTTCTGTAGTGGAAGGAAATTCTACTCCATAATTGCGTGGGAAGTAGGCAGAAAGGGGAAATTCTCTTTTCTGCCTATTTTTTGAGGGAAATGCAGGACGGACTGAGGCTGTTTCATGAGCGCATCACTGAAACGCAGGAGAATGCTTGACAAAAGCAGACATTTCTTAAATAATGAAGGGAATCATACGTTTCTCGTATTGCGTCGCTTTTTAGCAAAAGGAGTTTTCATGTCTCGTATTCTTATGTTCCTGCGCCTCTTTCGCCGCGATCTCATCGTCATGCTGCTCGCCCTCAAGAATCCGGGCACGCCGCGGCGCGTCAAGTATCTGATGGCGGCCGCGGCGCTCTATCTCATAAGCCCCGTCGATTTTGTGCCCGACGCGATTCCGTTCTTCGGGCTTGTTGATGACGCCGTCATCGTGCCGACGGCGGTCTACGGACTCATGCAGATGCTCCCGAGCCATGTGCGCGCCGAGAGCGAGCAGCAGGCGAATTACGTCCTGCGCCATGCGAAGCTCGTTCTGATTCTGGCGAGTGTTTTCATCGTGTGCTGGATGGGGCTGCTCCTATGGGGCGCGTATAAGCTGATTTCACAAATTTAGTCACTACATAACAGGGAGGGAATGCCATTGCGTCTATACATCGCCGAGAAACCGAGCATGGGGCGCGAGATCGCAAAATGCCTGCGCGGTCCGATCCAGCGCCGTGACGGCTATCTCGTGACGGGCGAGGGCACGGTGACGTGGCTCTTTGGCCATATCTTACGGCAGGCCGAGCCGGAGGAGTACGATCCGAAATTCAAACGTTGGCGCGCCGAGGATCTTCCCATCATTCCCGCAAAGTGGCAGCTTATCGTCGACGAGAAGGCGGCAAAGCAGTTCGCCATTGTGAAGTCGCTCGTCGAGCAGGCGGACGAGATCGTGCACGGCGGCGACCCCGATCGCGAGGGGCAGCTTCTCGTCGACGAGGTGCTCGATTACCTCGGCACGAAAAAGCCTGTCCGCCGCATCCTGCTCAATGCGCTCGACGAGGCGAGCATCAAGAAGGCGAACGCAAGCCTGCGCGACAATGCGGATTTTTTCCATCTCAAGCAGTCGGCGCTTGCGCGCGCCCGCGCGGACTGGCTGATCGGAATGAATCTCTCGCGCGCCTACACGATCGCGGCGCGCCGTGCGGGGCACGATAAGATCGTCCTGCCCATCGGACGCGTCAAGACGCCTACGCTCTCGCTCGTCGTGCGCCGCGAGCGCGAGATCGAGAAATTCCGCCCCGTCAGCTACTACACGATAAAGGGGACGTTCGCGCACGAAAACGGCACGTTCTCCGCCCAGTGGAAGCCGAAGGATACGATGGCAGGGCTTGACAGCGAGAACCGCCTCATCGACAAGGCGCTTGCCGAGAAGCAGCTGAAGGAGTTCGAGGCGCTGCCGCATGAGGCAAGGCTAACCACCTACCAGAAGACGAAGAAGCAGGAGCCGCCGCCGCTGCCGTTCTCGCTCTCGACGCTGCAGGTGCTCGCGGGCAAGCGCTATGGCTACGCGCCGCAGCTCGTGCTTGACACGGCGCAGAAGCTCTATGAGAAGAAGCTGACGACGTACCCGCGCTCAGATTGCGAGTATCTGCCCGTGAACCAGCACGGCGACGCGAAGAAGATTCTCGCAAATCTCGCATCAGCAGGCGACGTGGAGCTTTCCGCATGGGCGCCTGCCGCGAATCCAGCGGCGAAGAGCCGCGCGTGGAACGACAAAAAGATCTCCGCGCATCATGCGATCATTCCGACGACGGTGCGCACGGACGTCACGAAGATGACGGCGGAGGAACGGAATCTATACCTGCTTATCGCGCGCGGCTACCTCGCACAGTTCTACCCCGTCCATGTGTACGACCAGACGAAGGTGGAAGTCACCTACAAGGACGAGCTTTTCACCGCGAGCGGGCGCACGGAGCGTGATCTCGGCTGGAAGGTCATGTACCAGCCGAAGCGGAAAAAGGAAGAGGATGTGGAGGAAAGGGACGAGGAGGAGACGGACGATGCGGGGACGCTTCCCGCGATGAAAAAGAACGACGCGCTCTTATGGGAAAAGGGCGCGCTCGCCGAACGCGAGACGAAGCCACCCACCCGCTTTACGCCGGCGACGCTTCTCGCAGGCATGAAGGAAATCCATAAGTACGTCAAGAATCCCGAGGCGAAGAAGCAGCTAAAAGATGTCTACGGGATCGGCACGGAGGCGACGCGGGCGACGATCATCGACGACCTCATCCGCCGCAAGTTCCTGACGGCGAAGGGGAAGAAGAAATACCTCGTGCCGACGCCTGCCGCATACCTGCTCGTCGACGAACTGCCCGATGAGATGACGTACCCCGACTCGACGGCGATATGGGAGGATAAATTGCACTCCATGGCTGAGGGGAACGGCACGCTGGCGGACTTCCTCGCGGGGCAGGTCGCCTTCACGCGCTCGCTTTGTGAGAAGGCGGGGGCGGTGCACATGGCGGTCACGGGCGAGAACGTCTGCCCGCGCTGCAAGGCGGGCGTCCTCTTGCAGCGCAAGGGAAAGAATGGCATCTTCTGGGGCTGCTCGAATTATCCGAAGTGCCGCATGACGACGAACGACAGGGACGGGAAGCCCGACATGGAGGCTGCGCGCGCGCGCCTCGCACGAAATGCGACTGCCCCCACGTCGACGCAGCACGCGCACGCCAATGCCAATGCCAATGCCAATATGCCCGTCTACCATCAGACGCATGGCGCGCCGACGGCGGCAGACGAGGCGGAGCTCGCCTCGCTTTTCGGTGCAGATTACGAAGCGGAGCTTGCTGCCGCTGCCGCAAGCTATTCGGCCGGCGGCTATGCAGGAGGCAGCTGGCGCGATAAGCCGAAGCCTTCCGCAAGCCCGATGGAAAAGCTTACGGCAAACGGCGCGGACGGGGAAGATGCGCCTGTGAGCGACATTCCCTGCCCGCATTGCGCGGGCGGGAGATTGCGCCGCGTGAACGGGCGCAACGGCGCGTTTTGGGGGTGCACGAATTACCCGCACTGCACGGCGACGTTCGATGATGACCACGGAAAGCCGCGCATGACAGAATCAGTGCTTCCATAATGCGCATGACGAATAAGGAGGAACTTTTAGCGTGGACATTTTGCCCATAATATTTCAGCTGATCTTGGTTGCCTTTCTGATCTTTATGAATGGCTTTTTCGTCGCGGCGGAGTTTTCCTGCGTGAAGATCCGCCCGTCACGACTGGAGACGCTGATACAGGAGGGAAGCAAGCGGGCGGCGTATGCAAAGCGGCTGACCGACCATCTCGACGCGTCGCTCTCCGTGACGCAGCTCGGCATCACGCTCGCCTCGCTCGGTCTTGGCTGGGTCGGCGAGCCGTTTATTGCGGCGCTGATTCTGCCCGGCATCCATGCGGCAGGCCTTGGCGACGCGGTCGGGCACACCGTCGCGCTCGTCCTCGCGTTCACGCTCATTACCTCGCTTCACATCGTGCTTGGCGAACTGACGCCAAAGACGATGGCAATCCAGAATGTCGAGAAGATCGTGCTCGCCGTCGCGCTGCCGATGATCGTCTTCCAGAAGATCATGTACCCCTTCGTGTGGCTGCTCAATCACGTCGCGAACTGGACGACGCGCCACATGGGCTTTGAAGCGGCGGGCGAGGGCGAGGAGGCGCACACGGAAGAAGAGATCCGCCTTCTGATGGAGGAGAGCCACAGGCAGGGGCTAATCGATGATACGGAGGTCGATTTTGTCGACAATGTGTTTGACTTCACGGAGCTCAACGTCCGCGAGATCATGACGCCGCGCACCGATATGATCTGCCTCTACCTCGAAGATCCGCCAGAGGAAAACATCAAGACGATTCTGGAGGAGCAGATGACGCGCTACCCGATCTGCCGCGAGGACAAGGATCACGTCGTCGGCTTCCTGCACGTCAAGGACATGATCCATGCGCTTGCGAAGGGGGAGCGGCTTCGCCTGCGCCGCCTTGCGCGAAAGGCGCTCATCGTGCCGGAGAGCATGGACGTCAGCGTCCTCCTAAAGACGATGCAGCAGGGGCGCTCGCAGATGGCAATCGTCGTCGACGAGTACGGCGGCACGGCAGGCATGGTGACGATCGAGGACATCGTCGAGGAGATCGTCGGCGACATACAGGACGAGTTCGACGAGGAGCGCGAGATGGCGGAGCGGCGCGGCGACCGCATCTATTCCGTCGATGCGAAAATGCTGCTCGAGGAGCTCGAGGACGCGCTTGAAATTACCATCGAGGACGAGGACGTCGACAGCGTCGGTGGCTGGCTCTACGACCGCATCGGCCTCACGCCGCGCGTCGGGCAGATGGCGGCATATAGGGGCAATCTCTTTTACGTCGAGGAGGTCGACGGCGTGCGCATCACGCGCGTGCTCATTCACCTCGCGCACGATCTCGAGGAAGAGCCGGGCACGTTCCTTTGATGTCATGCCTGCGGATAGAGTTTCGATACTTGTACTAGGATTTTTGACCGAAAACGACTATAATAATAAACAGGAAAGAGAGCGCGCTGGCGCTCCCACGTGGATAGGCTGGAAAGGGGACGCATCACAATGGCATTCGACAGGAAGCAATTTGACGAGATTATCGACGCGTTTACAATCCGTGCGGAAGCACTGCACGAGATTGCGGCAGACTTCCGCTACGATTTGCGGCAGGGGCTCAAAGATCCGGACCTTTCGTCACTCCGCATGTTGAAGTCGTACGTCGGGCTGCCGACGGGCGAGGAGCGCGGCGAATACCTTGCGCTCGATTTTGGCGGAACGAATGTCCGCGTCCTGCGGATCCGCCTCGATGGGGCAGGCAAGTACGAGATTCTGAGCAAGGCTGCAAAGCCGCTGAAAAAAGAAGGCGCGTACGACTACATCGGCAAGGGCACGACGGCGGAGCAGATGTTTGATTTCATCGCCTCGCTCGTCGATGAGGCGGTGGCAGGCGACCATAATACGAAGTTCCTGCTCGGCCATACGTTCTCATTCCCCTCGGAGCAAAGCGACCTCTACAACGCGAAGCTCATCATCTGGACGAAGGAGTTTGCGACGTCTGGCGTCGAGGGCGAGGTCGTCAACGATCTCCTGAAGGCGGCGCTCCATCGCCGCGGCCTCGACAATGTCGAGCCGACGGCCGTCATCAACGACACGGTCGCCGTCCTGCTCGCTGCCGCTTACGAGCATGGCGACACGTACATTGGCTCGATCTATGCGACGGGGCACAATACGTGCTATCTCGAGCCGTATGCGGAAGTCGCAGAAAAGCCGATGATTCTGAACCTCGAATCGGGCGGCTTTATGAGGCTCACGCCGAACCGCTTTGACGTGAAGCTTGACGAAGCATCGGAAAAGCCCGGCGAGCAGCGCCTCGAGAAGATGGCGTCGGGGCGCTACATGGGCGAGCTCTTCGGCATGGCAATGGCGGAACTTCTCGGCGAATCGAAGGACTACGGCTTTACGAGCATCGACATGAGCGCGATCCTCGTCGATGAGACGGAAAATCTTGCGGCGGCTGGGAAGGTCGTCGAGGCGAAGACAGGCCATTCGCTTGACGCGAAAGATCTTGCAGATGTCAAGCGCCTTGCCCGCACGATTCTCGTCCGCTCAACGCGCCTCGTGACGGCGAGCTTCGTCGGCATTCTCTGGCAGCTTGCCGGAAAGGGAGAGATCCGGAAGCAGCATATCGCCATTGACGGCAGCGTCTACGAGAAGATGCCCGGCGCGAAGGCGGGCATCATGGAGGCGCTTCAGGAGCTCCTCGGCGCGGATGCGGCGCGCGTCGACACGGAGCTTGAAAACGACGGCAGCGGCCTCGGCGCGGCGATTGCCGCGGCGATGTCGGCGAAATGACGATGGATCAGAATCTCAGCATCGGCCTTTCCCAGCATCTCGTAATGACGGCGCAGATGCAGCAGGCCGTGCAGATTCTCCAGCTCTCCTCGATGGAACTCGGTGCGCTCATCGAAAAGGAGTTTCTGGAGAATCCCGCACTCGAAATGGATTATTCGGATGCGGAGCAGGAAGCGGGGCGGCAATCGCCGCTCGACGACGCGAATGTCCTTGCAGACTACCTCGGCGACGATGATGCGGCGCCGAGGTTTTCTGCGGTGGAGGAGCCGCGCGTAGAAGCGATAGACCCGGCGGATCTCTCGCTCGAGGAAGAGCTTTTGGAGCAGGTTCGCTTCGCCTTTTCGGACGACCGCGACCGCGCCGTCGCCGTCTTTCTCGTCGGCTCGACGGATGCGAGCGGCTATCTGACTGTTTCGGTCGAGGAGGCGGCGCGTGCCTCGCAGACGGATACGGCGCACGTCGAGCGCGTCCTCGCCGTCTACCAGACGTTTGAGCCCATCGGCGTCGGCGCGCGCAGCCTCGCCGAGTGCCTGCGCATACAGGCAAGGGCGCAGGGTATCTACGAGGGGCTTGTCGCGCATCTGATCGACGAGCACCTTGAGGCGCTTGCTGCGGCGCGGGTTCGGGAGATCGCTGCTGCCGAGCATTGTTCGCCGCAGGCCGTGCAGCAGGCAGCGGACATCGTGCGCCGCCTCGACCCGAAGCCGGGGCGCGCCTACGGCGGGCGCGTCGCCGAGCGCATCGTGCCCGACATCGTCGTGCGCCGCACGGCAGACGGGTATGCGGTCGAGCTCACGGACGCGCGCGTGCCGCACCTTCGCATCGCGCAGGCGTACCGCAGGACGGATGGGTTCGACGAGGCGACGCGCGGCTACATCAAGAAGCGCCTGAGCGCGGCATCGTGGCTCATCGCGAGCATTGAGCAGAGGCGCACGACGATACGCCGCGTCGTCGAGGAGGTCCTGCGCGAGCAGAAGGCGTATCTCGAGCACGGCGCGGAAGCGCTTCACCCGATGACGATGAAGCAGGTCGCCGACGCGACAGGCCTTCACGAGTCGACGGTCAGCCGCGCCGTCGCGAACAAGTACATCGAGTTGCCGCATGGCATCGTGCCGCTTCGCCGCCTCTTCTCGTCCGGGATCGCGTCCACGCGGGCAGGCAAGGCACGTGCAAAACAGGACGAAGCTGGCAAGGGACAAACGGCAGAAGCGGCAAAGGCGGCGCTTCGCGCGCAGCTTGAAGCAGAGGATGCGCGCCATCCGCTTTCCGATCAGAAGCTGTGTGACCATCTCAAGGAAAAAGGTTTTTCCGTATCGCGGCGCACCGTCATGAAGTACCGCGAGCAGATGGGCTACGCATCCTCGCCGAAGCGGCGGCGGTATTGATTTTGCGCAATTAGGAGACATATATGTCGGATTTTTTTAAGGAGTTCAAGGCATTCGCCATGCGCGGCAATGTCATCGACCTTGCAGTCGGCGTTGTCGTCGGCGCGGCATTCGGCAAGATCGTCAGCTCGATGGTCAACAATATCATCATGCCGCCGCTCGGTCTTTTGATCGGCGGCATCGATTTTTCCAATTTCTTCATCAATCTGAGCCGCACGCCGGTTTCGACCTTGCAGGAGGCGCAGGCGGCCAATGTTCCCGTCATCGCGTACGGACTTTTCCTGAACTCGGTGCTCGAATTTCTGATTATCGCCTTTGCCGTATTCCTCGTCGTCAAGCAGGTCAACCGGCTGCTGCCCACGCCGCCGCCAAAGCCAGAGCCGCGCCTTTGCCCGTACTGCCGGCAGGAGGTTGCAGATGATGCGACGCGCTGCCCGCACTGCACGTCCGAGCTTGAAGCGGAAGCGACAAGGTGATGGACGAGCGGCACTTCAATCGGGAATGAACTGTTGGGAGGAATGGGCGTGAGAGGAATACGCGGTGCGATTACCGTAGATGAGGACACAAAGGAAGAGATATGGTGCGCAGCACGCGCGATGATGCAGGCCATTTTGGAGTGGAATGCGCTCTCGCCGGAAGACATCGGGGCAGTCATCTTTTCGATGACGGAAGACCTTACGGCGGCATTCCCAACAGCGGGTGTGCGTCAGCTCGCGGGCTTTTACCTCGTCCCGCTCTTCGACGCGCGCCAGTGCGCGATAGAGGGAAGTCTCGAAAAGTGCATCCGCGTCCTCGTGCTCGCCGATACGGAAAAAAGGCAGGCGGAGATCCATCACGTCTACATGGGACGCGCGAAGGCACTGCGCCCAGATATCAGGCAGGAAAATACGGGCAAGGGGAAATGAGATGGCTGAAACGATATTTCCCCGCGATGGAAAATGTTGCGCTATGCGGACAAGATATACGACTACTGCCAGGGGATTTCATACGAGGATTTTCGTGGCAATGCGATGCGCATTAAACTCGTTGTAAAATGCTTTATACGCTTAAATGTGCGAAATGCTAGACATTTGAGCGTATTTTTTATACAATAAAGTTGTTCATTTTTGGGGGAATTTGATGTGTTCTGCTACTAGGAAAAGGAGAGATGAATCTTGGGTGCGATTGATACGAAATGCGTAAACGCCATTCGGGTGCTCGCTGTGGACGCGATCCAGAAGGCGAAGTCCGGCCACCCAGGGCTTCCGCTCGGTTCGGCGGCTATGGCGTATGAGCTATGGGCAAACCACATGAACCATAATCCGAAGAATCCGGACTGGGCGAATCGCGACCGCTTTGTGCTTTCGGGCGGTCATGGCTCGGCGATGCTCTACTCCCTGCTGCACTATTTTGGCTATGGGCTCACGCTTGAGGATCTGAAGAACTTCCGCCAGGACGGTTCGCTGACGCCTGGCCATCCGGAGTATCGCCATACGGCAGGCGTCGAGGCGACGACGGGCCCCTTGGGCGCCGGCATGGGCATGGCGGTCGGCATGGCAATGGCAGAGGCGCATCTTGCCGCGCAGTTCAACCGTCCGGGCTACGAAATCGTTGACCACTATACATTTGCGCTCGGCGGCGATGGCTGCCTCATGGAGGGTATTTCCTCCGAGGCGTTCTCGCTCGCAGGCACGCTTGGCCTTTCAAAGCTCATCGTCCTCTACGATTCCAACAAAATCTCCATTGAGGGCAGCACGGATATTGCCTTCACGGAGAACGTCGAGGAACGCATGAAGGCATTTGGCTTCCAGACGCTGACGGTCGAGGACGGCAACGATCTTGCGGCAATCGGCAAGGCAATCGAGGCGGCAAAGGCGGACAAGGAGCGCCCGTCCTTCATCACGGTCAAGACGCAGATCGGCTACGGCTGCCCCGCAAAGCAGGGCAAGGCGAGCGCGCACGGCGAGCCGCTCGGCGAGGAAAATGTCAAGGCGCTCAAGGAAAATCTCGGCTGGGAGAAGCCCGAGGAATCCTTCTATGTGCCGCAGGACGTCTACGACCACTATGCAGCCCTTGCAGCAAAGGGCGCGGATGCAGAAGCGGCGTGGGACAAGCTTTTCGCCGATTACAGCGCGAAGTTTCCAAAAGAGCGGGCGCTCTGGGATGCGTGCCATGCGCCCGTCGACGCGAAGAAGCTGCTCGAAAACGACGCGTACTGGGCGTATGAGGAGAAGCCGAACGCGACGCGCGCTCTCTCCGGGACGATGATCAACCGCCTGAAGGATCTCGTGCCGCAGCTCATTGGCGGCAGTGCCGATCTCGCTCCCTCGACGAAGACGTATATGAAGGACGCGGGCGACTTCAGCAAAGAAAACTACGCAGGGCGCAATCTCCACTTCGGCGTGCGCGAGCTCGCGATGGCGGCAATCGGGAACGGCCTTGCGCTGCATGGCGGCCTTCGCCCGTACGTCTCGACGTTCTTCGTGTTCAGCGATTACACGAAGCCGATGCTCCGCCTTGCGGCACTCATGGGGCTTCCCGTGACGTACGTCTTCACGCACGACAGCATCGGTGTCGGCGAGGACGGCCCGACGCATGAGCCAATCGAGCAGCTTGCCATGCTGCGCGCGACGCCGAACGTCAATGTGTTTCGTCCAGCTGACGCAATGGAGACGGCAGCCGGCTGGTATCTCGCCGTGACGAGCGAGAAGACGCCGACGGTGCTCGTGCTGACGCGCCAGAACCTGCCGCAGCTCGCAGGCTCGTCGAAGGACGCGCTGAGGGGCGGCTACGTCGTCTCGGAGGCAAAGGACGCGTCGAAGATGGCGGGCATCCTCATCGCAAGCGGCTCGGAGGTATCGCTCACAATCGAGGCGCAGGAAGCGCTCGCGAAGGACGGCATCGATGTGCGCGTCGTCTCCATGCCGTGCATGGATCTCTTCGAAGCGCAGAGCGAGTCGTACAAGGACAGTGTCCTGCCGAAGAAGGTGCGCGCCCGCGTCGCAGTCGAGGCGCTTTCGGACTTCGGCTGGGGCAAGTACGTCGGTCTCGACGGCGCTACGGTCTGCATGAAGGGCTTCGGCGCATCCGCGCCGGCAGGCCTGCTCTTCAAGAAGTTCGGCTTCACGGCAGAGCACGTCGCGGAAGTCATGAAGGGCACGCTCTAAGATAACCAAACAGCACGTACAAGCACTCGTTTTTGAGTCTTGTGCGTGTTGTTTTATTTTGTTTTGGCTTGTTTTTCATCGGGAAGAGAAAAGATGATACACGCGACTGCGTGTGCACAGAAAACTTGATGGAATAAGTGTTGACAGGCTTTTTTGCGAATGCTATATTATATAAGTGCCTGAGCCGAGGGCAGATTTTCGTGATACAGGAGAGTGGAAACAATGACACTGGATGCACTGAAAGGCGCGAATCGCGTGATTGGCGTGAAGCAGGTAGGCAAGGCAGTGAGGCGCGGCGAAGCCACTCAGGTTTTCCTCGCGAGCGACGCGGATGCGCGTGTCATAGAGCCGCTTCGGGCGCTGTGCGGCGAGCAGGGCATTCCCGTCTATGAGACGGCGCAGCTTAAGGATCTCGGCGCGGCGTGCGGCATTGAGGTCGGCGCGGCGGCGGCGGCGCTCACAAAACCACTTGGTTAGAAAAACGAGGCTTGCTTCGGTTTTCATACATACTAAATTCTCAATATGAAGGAAGGAGGTGCATGTATGCCAACTATCAATCAGTTAGTTCGTAAGAGCAGACAGAGCATGCAGGAGAAATCCAAAGCACCAGCACTAAAGAATTGCCCGCAGAAGCGCGGCGTCTGCACGCGTGTCTACACGTCGACGCCGAAGAAGCCGAACTCGGCTCTTCGCAAGGTCGCTCGTGTTCGCCTGACGAACAGCATCGAAGTTACCGCATACATCCCGGGCATTGGTCATAATCTTCAGGAGCACAGCGTCGTTCTCATTCGAGGCGGCCGTGTAAAGGACCTGCCAGGTGTTCGCTATCACATCATCCGCGGCTCGCTTGATACTGCCGGTGTGCAGGATCGCGGTCAGGGCCGTTCAAAGTATGGTGCGAAGCGCGCGAAGAAGAAAAAGTAATCTTTTTCGCTAAGAACATGACAGGGAGGTAACACAATGCCAAGAAAAGGTCCCGTACCGAAACGTGACGTACTGCCGGATCCGGTGTACCACAGCAAGACGGTTACGAAATTCATCAATAAGGTAATGCTCTCCGGCAAGAAGAGCGTTGCCGAGCGTGTCGTCTACGACGCATTCGAGACGATTCGCGCCAAGACGGGCAAGGATCCGCTCGAGGTCTTCGAGACGGCTCTGAAGAACGTCATGCCGGTTCTCGAGGTTCGCGCACGCCGCGTCGGCGGTGCGAACTACCAGGTGCCGGTCGAGGTTCGCCCAGACCGCCGCATGACGCTCGGCATCCGCTGGCTCGTCAGCTACGCGCGCCTGCGCGGCGAGAAGACCATGGATGAGCGCCTTTCGGGCGAGCTCATGGACGCTGCAAACAACACGGGCGCAGCAATCAAGAAAAAGGAAGATACGCACAAGATGGCCGAGGCCAACAAGGCATTCGCGCATTATCGTTGGTAATCTCCGCTAGGTATAAGGAGCGATAAAAGAAGTGGCAAGAGAGTATTCCCTTGAAAAGACGCGTAATATCGGCATCATGGCACACATCGACGCCGGTAAGACGACGACCACGGAGCGTATCCTCTTCTACACGGGTGTCAATCACAAGATCGGCGAGGTGCACGAAGGCGCCGCGACGATGGACTGGATGGTTCAGGAGCAGGAACGCGGCATCACAATCACGTCGGCCGCGACGACGTGCCACTGGAAAGACCATCGCATCAATATCATTGACACGCCGGGTCACGTGGATTTCACGGTAGAAGTTGAGCGCTCCCTGCGCGTTCTCGACGGATCGGTTGCGGTCCTGACGGCACGCGGCGGTGTTGAGCCACAGACCGAGACGGTCTGGCGTCAGGCGGAGAAGTACAACGTCCCGCGCATGGCTTACGTCAACAAGATGGACATCACGGGCGCGGATTTCTACAACGTCATCGCGATGATGAAGGAACGCCTGAATGCGAACGCGGTTGCGATTCAGCTGCCGATTGGCGCAGAGGACACGTTCCAGGGCATCATCGACCTCGTGAAGATGGAAGCCATCGTCTATGAGGACGACCTCGGCAAGGTTCAGGACGAGGTCGCCATCCCGGACGACATGAAGGACAAGGCGGAGGAATACCGCGAGATCCTCATGGAGGCACTTTCCGAGCTCGACGACGACTTCATGGAGAAGTACCTCGGCGGCGAGGATATTTCCGAAGCGGACATCAAGCGCGTGATCCGCAGGGGCACGGTCGAGTGCAAGCTCACGCCCGTCACCTGCGGCACGTCGTACCGCAACAAGGGCGTCCAGCCCCTGCTCGACGCAATCGTCGACTACATGCCGGCGCCGACGGACATTCCGCCGATTGCCGGCATCAACCCCGAAACGGGCGAGGAGGATCACCGTCCTTCGAGCGACGAGGAGCCGTTCTCGGCACTCGCCTTCAAGATCATGACGGATCCGTTCGTCGGAAAGCTCGCGTTCTTCCGCGTCTACTCCGGCATCCTCGACGGCGGCTCTTACGTCTTCAACTCGACGAAGGGCAAGAAGGAGCGCATCGGACGCATCCTCCAGATGCACGCGAACAACCGCAAGGAAATCGACAAGGTTTACAGCGGTGACATCGCGGCTGCCGTCGGCCTCAAGGACACGACGACGGGCGATACGCTCTGCGACGAGTCGCATCCGATCATCCTCGAGTCGATGGTATTCCCCGATCCCGTCATCTCCGTCGCGGTTGAGCCGTCGACGAAGAACGACCAGGAGAAGATGGGCATTGCCCTCCAGAAGCTCGCAGAGGAAGACCCGACGTTCCGCGTCCACACGGATCAGGAAACGGGCCAGACGATCATCAGCGGCATGGGCGAGCTCCATCTGCAGATCATCGTCGACCGTATGCTCCGCGAGTTCAAGGTCGACTGCAAGGTCGGCGAGCCGCAGGTCGCATACCGCGAGACGATCCGCAAGACGGTCGAGGCGGAAGGCAAGTTCGTCCGCCAGTCGGGCGGTCATGGCCAGTACGGTCACTGCTGGCTGCGCCTCGAGCCGCAGGAGCCGGGCGCCGGGTTCTCGTTCGAGAACAAGGTCGTCGGCGGTGCGATTCCGAAGGAATTCATCAAGCCGATCGAGGACGGCGTCAAGCAGGCGATGGAAGGCGGCGTAGTCGCCGGCTATCCGGTCGTCGACGTCAAGGTGACGGTCTTCGACGGCTCGTTCCACGAAGTCGACTCGTCGGAGGCAGCATTCAAGATTGCCGGCTCGATGGCATTCAAGAATGGCGCAGAGAAGGCAAATCCGGTTCTCCTCGAGCCGTATGTCAAGGTCGAGGTCATCGTCCCCGAGGATTACATGGGCGACGTCATCGGCGATTTGAACGCGCGCCGCGGCCGTATCGACGGCATGGAGCCGCGCAACGGCTCGCAGGTCATCAACGGTTTTGTGCCGCTGTCCGAGATGTTCGGCTACTCGACGGATCTGCGCTCTAAGACACAGGGCCGAGGGAACTACAGCATGGAAGTTTCTTACTATGATGAAGTTCCTAAAAATATTGCTGACAAGATTGTCGCAAAGAACAAAGGTGAATAAGGGAGGAAATCACTACAATGGCGAAAGAAAAATTTGAGAGAACCAAGCCGCATGTCAACATTGGCACGATCGGTCACGTTGACCATGGCAAGACGACGCTGACGGCTGCCATCACGAAGGTTCTTTCCGAGACGGAAGGCTGCAAGGCTGCTTTCGAGGATTATGCCGACATTGATAAGGCGCCGGAAGAGCGCGAGCGCGGCATCACGATCAACACGGCGCACGTCGAGTACGAGACGCCGGCACGCCACTACGCACACGTTGACTGCCCGGGCCATGCGGACTATGTCAAGAACATGATCACCGGCGCAGCGCAGATGGACGGCGCGATCCTCGTCGTTTCGGCTGCTGACGGCCCGATGCCGCAGACGCGCGAGCACATCCTGCTCGCCCGCCAGGTTGGCGTTCCGGCTATCGTCGTGTTCCTCAACAAGGTTGACCAGGTTGACGATCCCGAGCTCCTCGAGCTCGTTGAGATGGAAGTCCGCGAGCTCCTTTCGAACTACGAGTTCCCTGGCGACGACATCCCCGTCATCGCTGGCTCTGCACTCAAGGCGCTTGAGGGCGACGCTGAGCAGAAGGCAAACATCCTGAAGCTCATGGAAGAAGTTGACAAGTACATCCCGACGCCGGAGCGCGACACGGATAAGCCGTTCCTCATGCCGGTCGAGGACGTCTTCACGATCACGGGCCGTGGCACGGTCGCAACGGGCCGCGTCGAGCGTGGCCAGCTGAAGCTCAACGACACGGTTGAGATCGTCGGTCTCCAGGACAAGCCGCGTCAGACGGTCGTCACGGGCATCGAGATGTTCCGCAAGATGCTCGATGAAGCAGTTGCAGGCGACAACATCGGCGCACTCCTTCGCGGCATCGACCGCAAGGAAATCGAGCGCGGCCAGGTCCTCGCAAAGCCGGGTTCCATTCATCCGCACACGAAGTTCAAGGCGCAGGTCTATGTCCTGACGAAGGAAGAAGGCGGCCGTCATACGCCGTTCTTCACGAACTACCGCCCGCAGTTCTATTTCCGCACGACGGACGTCACGGGCGTCGTCAAGCTCCCAGAGGGCACGGAAATGGTTATGCCTGGCGACAACATCGAGATGGAAGTTGAGCTCATCACGCCGATCGCTATCGAGAAGGGTCTCCGCTTCGCTATTCGCGAGGGCGGCCATACGGTTGGCGCTGGCCGCGTAACGGAAATCGAAGGCTAATTCAACACCCTGACCAAGAAAAGAGCGGCGCTCGCGCCGCTCTTATTTCAAGGTTAGGAGGAAGCAATCAGTTGCCCCCATGCGATGACGTGGCAGATGGCTCGGGAATGCCCGAGGGAACTGCTACGGAGAAAGGTTTGGGCCATAGAGCCCGGACGATAAGGAGGAAATTCAAATTGTCGAAACAGCAGAAAATCAGAATCCGTTTGAAGGCTTATGATCATAAAGCCCTCGACCAGAGCGCCGTCAAGATTGTCGACACGGCAAAGAAGACGGGCGCGACGGTAGCGGGTCCCATTCCTCTCCCGACGGAAAAGAACATCTACACGATCCTGCGTTCCCCGCACGTCAACAAGGACAGTCGTGAGCAGTTTGAAATGCGCACGCACAAGCGCCTCATTGACATCCTGTACCCGACGCAGAAGACGGTCGATTCCCTGCTTCGGCTCGATCTGCCGGCAGGCGTAGACATCGAAATGAAACTTTAATCCGAGGAGGTGGAATAATGTCTAAAGTGATTTTAGGTAGAAAACTTGGCATGACCCAGATTTTCACGGAAGAGGGAAAGGTTGTTCCCGTAACGGTCGTAGAGTCCGGCAACAACGTCGTCATCCAGAACAAGACGGTGGAGTCCGACGGCTATAACGCGGTGCAGCTCGGCTTCGGTGAAGTCAAGGAACACAAGGTAGTAAAACCCCTGAAGGGACATTTTGCGAAGGCTGGCGTAGCGCCGGTGAAGTTCATTCGCGAGATGCGCCTGCAGGATGCTTCTGAATACAAAGTCGGTGACACCATCGACGTTACGATATTTGGCGCTGGCGATCTGATTGACGTGACGGGCACGTCGAAGGGCAAGGGCTTTGCCGGCGGCATCAAGCGCCACAACTTCGCGCGCGGCCCCATGGGGCACGGCTCGAAGTCGCACCGCGAGCCGGGCTCGACGGGCGCAATGATTTCAGGGCCTGGCGGACGCGTACTGAAGGGCAAGAAGCTCCCTGGCCGCATGGGCGGCGAGCGCGTCACGGTCCAGCGGCTGACGGTTGTCCGCGTGGATGCCGATCGCAACCTCATTCTCATCAAGGGTGCTATCCCGGGCCCGAAGAAGAGCTTCGTTGTGATCAAGAGCACCGTAAAGCCGGGCAAAAACTGACTGGAAGGAGGACAACCTGAATTATGGCAAATGTAGCAGTTTATGACATCGCAAACAACCAGGTTGGCGATATCGAATTGAATGACAGCGTCTTTGGCGTTGAGATGAACGAAGGCCTCGTCCATCAGGCAGTCGTCATGCAGCTTGCCGCGCAGCGCCTTGGCACACATGCCACGAAGACGCGCGGCCTCGTCCGCGGCGGCGGCCGCAAGCCGTGGAAGCAGAAGGGCACGGGACGTGCCCGCTCCGGCTCGACGCGCAGCCCAATCTGGGTCGGCGGCGGCACGGTCTTCGGACCGCATCCGCGCAGCTATGCCTTCACGATGCCGCGCAAGCAGCGCCGCTTGGCACTGAAGTGCGCGCTTTCCGACAAGGTAAAGAGCGGTGACCTCATCGTCCTCGACAGCCTCGATTTCGACGCGCCGAAGACGAAGCAGGTCGTAAAGCTCCTCGCGGATTTCTCCGTCGCAGACAAGGCACTCTTCATCACCGCAGAGGAGACGGAGAATGTCTGGCGCTCCGCGCGCAACATCCCCGGCGTCAAGGCAATCCATTCGCTTGGGCTCAACGTCTATGACATCTTGAACCATGGCAAGCTCTTCATCACGAAGGATGCCGTCGCTCGTATCGAGGAGGT
>ERZ772960.943-NODE-943-length-24274-cov-3.197902_pt1 | contig 24274 bp, 23 predicted proteins | sample MGYA00580678_ERZ772960 | MGnify/ENA primary metagenome ERZ772960 (study PRJEB29015, sample SAMEA2737930) | human oral metagenome | biome: human oral; feature: human-associated habitat; material: dental | place: China | collected 2059 ... | reverse complement strand
CAACCATTCCTCCGACCAGCACCCGTGGTTCCTGGAATCGAAGCGGGATCGGACGAACGATAAGGCGGACTGGTATATATGGCGCGACCCGAAGGAAGACGGCTCTGCGCCGACGAACTGGCGCGGCATATTCGGCGGCTCGGCATGGACGTATGTAGAGGAGCGCGGCCAGTACTACCTCCACACGTTTGCCGAGGCGCAGCCCGATCTCAACTGGGAGAACCCCGCCGTGCGCCATGCGCTCTACGACGCGGCGAACTTTTGGCTCAGAAAGGGCGTCGGCGGCTTCCGCATCGACGCGATTGTTTACATCAAGAAGCCGTCCGTCTTGGCGGACGGAAAGCCAGACGCGGGCGACGGCATGGTCTCCATCCACGAGATGATCGCGAACACGCCGGGCATCCTCGACTTCCTCTACGAGTTCCGCCGCGAAGTGTTCGACGGGCATGACATCTTCACCGTCGCCGAGGCGAACAGCGTGCCGCCCGAAGATCTCTGCAAGTGGGTTGGGGAAAAGGGCGCGTTCTCGATGCTCTTTGAGTTCACGCACATGAACCTCGAATTCGAGGGCGGCGAGATCTGGTGCCATGCAAAGAAGTGGCCGCTGACGAAGCTCAAGGGCGCGCTCACGGCGAGCCAAAAAGGCACGGCGGCGAGCGGCTGGTACCCAATTTTCTTCGAGAACCACGACCAGATCCGCAGCGTGAGCCGCTACTTTTCAGCAGACGCCGATCCCATTCTCGCGGCAAAGGCGATGGCGACGGTGCTGCTCACGCTGCGCGGCACGCCGTTCGTGTTCGAGGGGCAGGAGCTCGGCATGAGGAATATGAAGCTTCCGCGCATCGAAGACTATGACGACATTTCCTCGCATGGGCAGTACCAGCTCGCGCTCGATGAGGGATTTTCCCCCAAAGAGGCACTCGCATTCGTGCAGGCGCACAGCCGCGACAACGCGCGCACGCCGATGCAGTGGTCGAAGGAGAAGAACGCGGGCTTCACGGCGGGCACGCCGTGGCTCCCCGTCCATCCGGACTTCGTCGATGTGAACGTCGAGGCCGAGGATCGGGATGCCGGATCCGTGCTCAACTACTACCGTGCGCTCGCGCACGAGCGCCTCGCGGGAAAGGCATCGCATGTGTTGCTCGCGGGCGACTACCGCGAGCTCATGGAGGAAGACGAGCGCATCTACGCCTTTTCGCGTAGCTTCGGCGACCATACGGCGTACGTCCTCGTGAACTTTACGGCGAAGGATGCGCCCTATGACGAGGGCGTCCATGCGGGCGCGAAGCGCCTCTTCGGCAATTATGCGGACACGGTGCGCGGCACGCTTCGCCCCTGCGAGGCGCGCGTCTACATCAAATGAGGAGAACGACATGAAATTTGCAGCAAGTGATTACGACGGCACACTCTTTCGCAACGAGCGCATCGAGCAAAGCGATGCGGAGGCGATCGCACGTTGGCGGGCGGCAGGCCATAAGTTCGGCGTCGTTTCGGGGCGCGACCTCGGCATGCTCATCCCGATGCTAGCGCACTACGGCGTCCGTTACGACTACCTCGCAGCGAACAACGGCGGCATCATCTGCGGCGCAGACAATCGGCCGCTTTGGGAGGCGGAGCTTCCGCCTGCTCTTCTCGCGCGCGTCGCGGCGCTTCCGAAGGTGGCGAAGTCGTTCCACTATGCGTTTTCGGCGGCGGATCGCACGTACCTCTGCCATGCGGGCGAAGGCTCGTGGGTCATGCGTGAGGCGACCGAATGGGGCTTTACGATCGTGACGATCGAGGAGAGCGCCATTGCGGATCTTCCGCGCGTGCACCAGTTCGCGCTCGGCTTCACCGATCCTGCGGATGCTGCCGCTGCGAGCGCGGAGGTCAACGCACGCTACGGCGATACGGTGCACGCCTATCCGAACCGCTGTGCCGTCGACATCATCCCGAAGTCGATCAGCAAGGAGCAGGCGATCGCGCATACGCTTGAGCTGTTCGGCTGGCAGGGCGCCGAGATCCTTGCCATCGGCGACGAGGCCAATGACCTGCCGATGATCGAGGCGTACGGCGGCTATGCCGTCGATACGGCGCGCGATGCCATCAAGGCGCATGCGCGCGCGACGTGCGCGAGTGTCGGTGCGATGCTCGACGCGAATCGGTAACGCTTGCCGCGCCTCTTCCTGCCGATCCTGTTTCGGGCAAAAAATGCGGCTGCCGCGCAGGCACCCATAGGAACATAGGAACGGACTGCTTCCTGGCAAGCCGGCAATGAAACAACGAAACAACGAAACAACGAAACAACGAAACAACGAAACAACGAAACAACGAAAAAACGAAAAGAGGAAAAAGTTTTCGGCCATCGGACCCGCGCCCGATGGCTTTTTTGCGCCCCGTACGATGTGGATGCATCCTCGCAGTCCTGCGCGTGGGATAGCCAGCTCGGTCCAACAGTGCTGCGCCATGTGCCGATTTCCTAGTTTCATCGCATTATGAGGGCATGCGATAGAATGCGGAACGATTCCCATACGGTCTGCCTAGGAGCATTCTTCCTTAAGGGAAATATTGTGTTCCATTATAGAATGGTTTATACTAGGTTTATACTCAAGATAGAATAGGATTCGTGTATTGTGTATTCGGTTAGGAGGGTTGTCCTTGAAGCAGGTTTCGTACGCGATCCAAACGGAGACGGATATTGCTTCCTGCATGGAAAAGGCACGGAAAGAGCAAGACGCCATGCCGCGGTGCTCGTCCGTCCTGGTCCAGGTTTTTGTGCGCGATGATGCGGCAGGCTTGCTGGATGCGCTGCGTTGCGCTGTGCGGGCATCGTTCCCGCAGGCGAGGTTTGTCGGAGCGTATGTCGCCATCGGGATTGCCGACGCCGACGTGCCGCTCGTCGCAAAGCAGGTGCCGAATCGGGAAGGGGCGGCGAAGATCCTTGCCGCGTTTCAATTCTTTGAGACGAGCCATGTGACGCTTTACTGCGGGGAAGACTCGGATATCGTACCGCAGCGCATAGGCGAAGGCTTTATCGAGGCGATCCGCAAGGAGAAGAATGTCCGTGCAGCGCAGATCCTCCTGACGGATTTTGAGTTGGATTTTTTGCGCTTTTCCGAGGTGGTATCCAAGGCCGCGCCTGACCTTGTGATTTTTGGCGGGTGGACGGGCTGCACGGATCCGAGGATGTACTTCGGGGGCGGCAGGCTCATCGCCGAGGATGAGGAAATAGAGCGCGGCGGCGTGGCCATCCTATACAGCGGCGAGGAACTCGCGGTCACGGCCGAGCATTCCTTCGGGTGGCGGCCTCTCGGGCATACGGTGACGATTACGAAGATTGACGGTCCCTGCTGCGTGGTCGAAATTGATGCGAAGCCTGCCGTCCAGTTCTTCATGCGCTATCTTGGCGTCGATGCGGGGTGGAACGACCTCATGGACATCCTCTCGTTTCCCCTCTGCGTGGAGCGCAGCGGTGCGACGCTCGCGCGGTTCATCCGCGGCATGCGTCCCGATGGGGCAGTCCTTCTCGGTGGGGATATTCACGTGGGTGATGCGGTACGCTTGTCTTACGGCGATCCGCATGCCATCGTCCGCGATGCGATGGAAGCGCATGTCAAGATCCATGCGTTCCAGCCCGAAGCGGTGCAGGTCGTGAGCTGTCTCGGACGCCAGAGCTACCTGCAGGAAGGGATGCTGCAGGAGCTTGCCCTCCTGAAACAGATTGCCCCGTCAAACGGCTTTTATTCGTATAGCGAGATCCTGTATCTGGAGGGGGATCTCATGACGACGAACATGACCCTCGTCACCGTTGGGATGCGGGAGGGCGCGCCAAAGGAGCCGCTTTGTCCGCTGCCGCCCGTCCAGCAGCCGGTCTTTCACAATCAGACCTCCGTCATTGCGCACCTCGTCCACTTCATCGGCACCATCACGGAAGAGTGGGAGGAGGCGCATACGAGCCTCCTGCATTTCGCGGAGCGCGATGACCTCACGGGACTCATGAACCGCCGCATGGCGGAACGCGAGCTCGTGCGGGTGCTCCCCGAGGCGATCCAGGCAGGCCGTCCGCTGACGCTGCTCATGCTCGACCTCGACAATTTCAAGCACATCAACGATACCTACGGGCATGCGATGGGAGACCGTGCGCTCAAAGGGCTTGCGGAGGTCTTGAAACGGTGCACGCGCACCGCGACCGACATGCCGAGCCGTTGGGGAGGCGATGAGTTCATCGTGATCCTAGGCGGTGCGGATGAGGGGCGGGCCCTCTCCATTGCCGACCGCATCCGCGCGGAGGTCAAGGCTCTTGACATCCTGCCGGACAGCAGCCATTTCACAGCGAGCTGCGGCATCGCGACGGCATGCGACAGCGACACGTCCGAAACGCTGTTCAGGCGTGTGGATCAGGCGCTCTACAAGGCGAAGCGCATCAAGGGAAAGGGAAGTGTCGCTTCTGCGTAGGGCGCGTGCCTTTCCGGGAAACGGCGCATGCAATGGATGGAAAGGAGCAAGGCTTTGAGCAAGTTCAAGATTGTTTTCATTGTGCTTCTCGTCGTTGGCGTGGCGGGAGCAGCAGGCTATTTTGCCGCCGTGCAGTACCAGCAGCTTCGCGTTGTCATGCAGCAGCGGCAGGACCAGAAAGATGCCGAGACGCGTGCGAAAATCGAGGCGCGCGAGCAGAAAGAGCTCGCGGAGAACGCGGAGCGTTGGAAGGTGCGCGCCGAAGCCGATAAAAAAGCAGGAACCGCAGAGAATCCGGATCAGGTCATCCGCGGGCTGACGGCGGATATGAAGATGGAGCAGACGGGGGATGGCGGCACGCGCTACGCCTATGAGATGCCGACGGAAGACGGGATCTACTTGCAGCCTTATATCATTCAAAATGGAAATGGTGTGCAGCTCTACATCACCGTATCGCACCTCGGGCAGCGCCCGATGGGATTCCACGGCATCGTCGTTCAGACGAGCAAGAAAGAAGCGTATCAGATCGAAGCCGCTGTTCCCGTCGAGACGTATGACCGAAAGGAAGGCGGCATCATCGAGACCTTTGATCAGCCTGCCGATGCCTATGCGCTTCGCGCCATGCGCGAGGTCGCGTACGGCCTCGGCGGGAAGATCTTCATGGCGGGCGTGAGCGGCTCGAACGATGACCGCGGAATAGCGGCACGAGAGGCCATGGAGATTAAGGATATGGTCGATTTGTACGATATACTCAGTGGCAGGAAGAAGTCCATCGACGAAGGGGACAGCAGTCCTGACCAGTAAGCAAAATAGGCGGCGCAAGCCGCCTTGTTCGGTAAATGGATTGATCTAGAGAAAGGTTAGGTGCAGCCATGGGGAACATGGTATTTTCACCGTTTGTGATTGCGCTCGTCGCAGCGCTCGGGCTCGTGCTCGGCATCTTGTCGCTCATCGCAGCGGCGTTCAATACCGCATTGCACCATCAGCGCCGCGGTCTTTCCGGGCGTATTGCCGCGCTTGAAGAAGAGGTACGCATGCTGAAGGAGGCGGCTCAGGGCCGCGCAGCGGAGCCTAAGCCAGAGTCCGGGCCTGAGCCAGAGTCTGGGCCTGAGCCAGAGTCCGAACCTGAGCCTGCGGCACCCGCAGAGCCGCCGAAGCACGAGCGCCCAAAAGCACCGTGGCAGGATTTCGTCGATGCCTACAACGCGCTCGCGGACACGGCGGCCGACGAGAAGCGCCCGGCGCTCTGCGAGAAGTTCATCAAGGATCAGAAGATCGAGCTCCTCGTCTGCGTCGGCTATGACACGCAGCATGCGAATCAGCACATGCCGCAGTATGAGTCGACACAGAGCCTCAAGGATGCCGTCTGCTGGGCAGCGCCCGTGCCGGGAAAAGAGACGGAATACGCCGTCGTGCCGAAGCTCGACCAAGTCTACACGCAGGAGCTTCACGACAAGAAGGGGCTGAAGGAGACGTTCGCCTCGAACTTCGAGAAGGGCGATAAGAAGGGCATTCACATCCGCATCCCTGCCATGTTCCACAAGAAGGGCGATGGCTGGAAGGTCGCGAATCCGGGCGTCATTCGCCTCGACTAAATGAGAACGCAGGACGCGCATGTCCCGGCAGCGGGAGGTGCGCGTTTTTCGGTGCAAGGAATCGTTCTCGCCCCTTGCCGTGCGCGCCGGTTTTCGGTACAATAGGCGTAGTGGTTTTGAATGGAGGTGTGACGCATGGTGGCAGGGATCATCTTGTTTGTCCTCATAGCAGGGCTTTCCTATGTCGTCGGGCGTCTCTTTCGCATCAACGAAAAGAACGAGATGGAGCAGGCGAGGCGGCAGTTTGAGATCGCGCAGAAAGAGCGTGCCGTCGAGATCGTGCGCGAAGCGCGGGAAAAGCGCCAGCGCATGGAGGCGGGCGCCGTGCGGCGCATCGGCAGCATGACGACGCAGCTCAGGCGCGACTTTCCATCGACGGCACCGCTCGCGACGCGCCTTGCGCACAGGAGCAAGGCGATGAAGGCGGAGCAGGAGCGCAAGCAGGCGGCGCGCGCGCGCGCGGAGCGCATGTACGGCTACGGCCCCGTCGATATCTACGATGAACCGACGGGCGGACTTTCGTACGACTATGCGGACGACGAGGAAGCGGCACCGAAAAAGGCGGAGCGCGTCGGCGCGGAACAGGAGGAGCCGGCGGGAAAGCCCGCCGCCCACGCGGAAGATGCGGACGGCGGGCGGGCGGAAGGCGCACCCGCCGCGCCCGAAGGGCAGGCCGCCTCCGCATCGCCGGTATCGTCCGTGCCGGAAAAAGACGAGCCGCCTGCACGCAAGGCAGGGAAGCTTCGCTTCGTCATGCCGTGGGAGAGGTGACAGGATACGCAACACGGGCGCGCGCACGGACACCGTAGCGCTTGGAAAACGGGAACTGCGGCAGAGGCAAACGGGCAGGCTCCGCTTTTACTTTGATTGGCCTGTCTTTTTTATGGGGGCGGACCGTGCGGCATCTGCGAGTGCGGCGAGATAGTGCGCCGTGGGGAAGAGCGCCGTGGGGCTCGCTTCGAATTTCGGATTGTGGAGCGGTGCGGAAAGACCCGTGCCGACGAGAAGGAATGCGCCGGGGATATACTCCTGATAAAAGGCGAAATCCTCGCCGATGAGCGCGACTTCAGCGGGGAGGACGGCGAGACCCTCCGCTTCGGCAACTTTGCTCGCGAGGAGCGTCCAAGCGGGATCGTTGTCCGTCGCAGGCGGCCCCGCATACCAGTCCGATTCGAGCCGTGCGCCGCCTGCTGCCGCCGCGCCCTCGGCGATGGCGCAGACGCGCTCGCGGATGCGCGTGCGATCCGCAGCGGACAGGCTGCGCGTTGTGCCCTCGACGAAGGCCGTTTCGGGAAGAACGTTCCACGTATTGCCCGCTTCGACGTGCGTGACGCTCACGAGTCCTGCCGAGAATGGGTCAAGGCTGCGCGAGACGACCGTCTGCACCGCCTGCACGAAAGCGGCGGCGATGGGGATTGGGTCGATGCCGTGGTTTGGGTGCGCCGCATGTGTTCCCTTGCCGCAGAAACGGAACTGAAAGCGATCGACGGACGCCGTGACGGCACCTGCGCGGATGCCGACGGTGCCGACTTCGAGCGTGGGCGCCGCATGGATGCCGAAAATCGCAGAGACGCCGTCGAGCGCCCCCGTCTTCAGCACGTCCTTCGCGCCGCCGGGCGCTTCCTCCGCAGGCTGGAACACGATGCGCACGCGGCCCCTGCGCGCCCCTGCGCGCTCCTTTTCACGCTCCTTTAGGAGAAGCGCTGCGCCGAGCACGGCAGCCGTGTGGAAGTCGTGCCCGCAGGCGTGCATCTTCCCGAACGCCTCTGAGCGGTAGGGGAGATTCGTCTGCTCCTCGACGGGAAGCGCGTCGATGTCGCAGCGGATTGCGATGACGGGATCGCCTTCGCCGACCTCTGCGATGAGCCCCGTCGCGAGCGGAAGGTCGAGGATGCGTACATGGGCCGCGAGGAGCGCCGTGCGCACGCGCTTCGTCGTCTCGAACTCCTCATGGGAAAGTTCCGGGTGGCGGTGCAGCCAGCGAAATTCCTCGGTGATGGTCTTTTCAATCCGCTCGTTTTTGTCCGCCATACGCGTTCTCCTTTATACCATATAAACGAAGTAGGTTACAAAGCCATTGTATTTTTTTGCAGGCAGAATGTCAATCGAAAAAGCGGGCGCATTCCGATGGCGGAATGCGCCCGACGCTTTCCTTTTATCCGCTTGTCCGCAGATCCTTAGAAGTTATCTGCCGAAATCTCAAAGAAGCTCTTCGGATGCCCGCATGTCGGACAGATTTCCGGTGCCTTCTTGCCGACGATGATGTGCCCGCAGTTGCGGCACTCCCAAATCTTGACCTCGCTCTTTTCAAAGACCTGCGCCGTCTCGATGTTTTTGATGAGTGCGCGGTAGCGCTCCTCATGGTGCTTCTCGATCGCGCCGACAAGACGGAACTTCCGGGCGAGCACCTTGAAGCCCTCCTCCTCTGCCGTCTTCGCGAAGCCTTCGTACATGTCCGTCCACTCGTGGTTCTCGCCGTCTGCGGCATCGTTTAGATTCGACAGCGTATCGTTGATCCCCGCGAGCTCGCGCAGCCACATCTTCGCGTGGTAGCGCTCGTTTCCGGCGGTCTTCAGAAAGATGGCAGCCATCTGCTCATAGCCGTCCTTCTGCGCCTGCGATGCGAAGTACGTATACTTGTTCGTTGCCATGCTCTCGCCCGCAAATGCGGCAAGCAGGTTCTTCTCCGTCTGCGTTCCCGCGTAAGCGGTCTTTTTTTCTGCCATGGTAAGCCCTCCTGTCATTCCAAGGAAGCACGGATAAGCTGGCCTCCCAAACAGATGCAGCGTATCCGTACCGATCCAGGCGACTTCATGTTATCCATGATTCCATAATTAATAATACTTCTTTATTATACCATGGCGCGCCTTTTTGTCAACGTGGCATCCACCCAATTCTCAATTTGCCGGGGTTCCTATCCTTCTTCTCACAAACTCAAAAAGTGTGCTCGAGCACTTCATGTAGATAAAATATTGTGAAATATCGAAATAAGAATTGACAAGACAATTAAAATGATATATTATAGCGATAAAATAAGAAAGAAAAAATTTAATCCATTTTCTTTCTTTGGAAACGGCATCGCATTAAGAATCCTTAATTGTGTACGAGCATATTTTAAGGAAATGGATGTCGGACGAGGTGGGAATCATGGGAAGAGGAAAGGGTGCAAAACGATGAAAAAGATTCTTGCTTTAGTACTGACCGTTATGATGATGACGGTTGCTGCCGGCTGTGGCGGCGGAGCGACAAAGTCCTCCGGGTCTGGGTCCGGATCGGGGGGCAAGCAGATTACGATGGGATTTTCGCAGATCGGCGCGGAGTCCGAGTGGCGTACGGCGAACACGGAATCCATCAAGAAAGCAGCCGAGGCGGCAGGTATCAACCTTCAATTCTCAGATGCGCAGCAGAAGCAGGAGAATCAAATCAAGGCAATTCGCTCCTTCATTGCGCAGGGGGTGGACATTATCGCCTTTGTGCCAATCGTGGAGACGGGATGGGACACCGTGCTGAAAGAAGCGAAGGATGCGAAGATTCCCGTGATAGTCGTGGATCGCGATGTCAAGCTCAGCGACGATTCGCTTTATGCTGCGAAGCTCGGAACGGATTCTCTTTCCGAGGGCAAGAAAGTCTTTGACTGGATCGACTCGTACATGACGAAGGAAAACAAGAAGCCGCGCGATGGCGGAAGCCAGTTCAATATTGTCATTTTGGAAGGAACGGTCGGTTCGTCGGTTGCCATTCGTCGCCAGGAAGGATTCAAGACGGAGATGGAAGCCTCACAGAATGCTTCCAAGTACAACATCCTTGCCTCCCAGACGGGCGAGTTCACGCGCCAGAAAGGGCAAGAGGTCATGGAGTCCTTCCTGAAATCGAACCGCGACAAGATTGACATTCTCTTTGCACACAACGATGATATGGCACTCGGCGCAATCCAAGCGATTGAGGCTGCAGGCCTCCGGCCTGGCAAGGATATCACCATCGTGTCGGTCGATGGAGTCAAAGGCATCTTCCAAGCCATGATCGAGGGCAAGGCAAACTGTACGATCGAGTGCAATCCGCTCCAAGGCGATCTGCTCATGGAGACGGCAAAGAAGGTTTTGGCCGGAGAGAAGGTCGAGAAGCTCGTCTATGTCGATGAAGGAATATTCCCTGCCGATGTAGCGGAAAAGACATTGCCGGAGCGCAAATACTAAGAAATTCGCCTGTCGCGTGCGGGCAATTGGAAACGGCAGAAAAATGCCGCGCCTAGATGGATGCAAGGGGCGGCATTTTTGCATCTTTGCACGCTGTGTGTGGAAGGGGGAGGAGCGGCATGACAGGAGCGCTGCTGGAAATGCGGCAGATTGAAAAGGAGTTCCCAGGCGTCCGTGCGCTTTCTGGCGTCGATTTCACGCTGAACGCTGGCGAGATCCATTCTTTGATGGGAGAGAACGGCGCAGGCAAGTCCACGCTCGTCAAGGTTCTTACGGGGGTCTATCAGAAGGATGGCGGCACGATTCGCATGAACGGCAGGGAAATCGCACCGCGCACGCCAAAGGAAGCGCAGGAGTGCGGCATCTCGACCGTTTATCAGGAAGTCAATCTATGCCCAAACCTGACGGTTGCAGAAAATATCTTTATCGGGCGCGAACCGAAACGATATGGATGGATCGACTGGCGGGCGGTGAACGCGCGCGCGCAGGCACTTCTTGAGCGCTTGGACGTGCGGATTGATGTGACGCGGACGCTCGATCATTATTCGGTCGCCTTGCAGCAGATGATTGCCATTGCCCGCGCAGTCGATATCGAGGCGAAAATCTTGATTCTTGACGAGCCGACATCCTCGCTCGATGAGCAGGAAACAGAACGGCTGTTCAAAATCATCCGTCACCTCCAAAAAGAGGGCATGGGCATTATTTTCATTTCGCATTTTTTAGAGCAGGTTTACACGCTTTGCGATCATGTGACGATTTTGCGAAATGGCGAGCTGGTCGGTGCCTATGAGACAGCAAGGCTGCCGCGCCTGGAGCTTATCGCGAAAATGGTCGGCAAAGAGGTTGGCGATGTTCGCACGATGGGCGAGGCGGGAGAAAAGAGTGAGCCGAAGGAAGAGGTCTTCTTAGAAGCAAAGGCAATCGGCGCTACAGGCGTACTCGAAACGGTCGATATGAAGATACACAAGGGCGAGGTCATTGGCATCGCAGGGCTTTTGGGTTCGGGACGCACGGAGACAGCAGAACTCCTGTTTGGCATCCATGTGATAGACAGGGGCTCCCTTTTTGTCAAAGGAAAACCGTGGCATCCAGATGGACCGATGGCGGCAATGCGGCAGAAGATTGGCTTTTGCCCGGAAGACCGCAAAGCTGCAGGCATCATCGGGGATCTGACCGTACGCGAGAACATTATTCTCGCGATGCAGGCGAAGGAGGGCATCCTGCGCCATATCCCGTATGCGGAGCAGGCACGTATAGCGGATGACTGCATCAAGCTGCTCAAAATCAAGGTGTCGGGGCGTGACCAACTCATCAAGAATCTGTCGGGCGGAAACCAGCAGAAAGTCATTATTGCGCGCTGGCTCGCGACGCAGCCCGATCTGCTGATTCTCGATGAGCCGACCCGTGGCATTGACGTCGGCACGAAGGCGGAGATCCAGAAAATGGCGATTGCGCTTGCGAAGAAGCGCGGCATGTCGGTCGTGTTCATTTCATCGGAGATGGATGAGATGGTGCGCACCTGCACGAAGCTCATCGTTCTGCGCGATCGGCGCAAAGTGGCGGAACTGGCAGGCGATGCGGTGAGCACGGACGCATTGATGAAAGCGATTGCGGGAGGTGCGGCGTGATGAAGAGCTTAAAAAAGTTTGCAGGCAGTTCGCTTTTCCTGCCCGTCGTCAGCCTGCTCGTCCTGCTCCTTTTCAACGCCTGCTTTGTGGATGGGTTTCTCTCCCTTCAGGTCACCGAGGACGGCAGGCTCTACGGGCGCCTTATCGACATTCTGACCCGTTCCAGCTCGCTCATCATTTTGGCGCTTGGCATGACGTTCGTCATTGCGACGAGCGGCATCGATATTTCGGTCGGCGCGGTTGTCGCGATTTCGGCGGCTGTCGTCTGTATGCTGATCGGCGGACGCGGCGACGGCGTGGCGGAGACACCAATGGCCCTCGCGATGCTTGCGTCGGTCTGCGTGGGCATTCTATGCGGCGCATGGAACGGGCTTCTCGTCGCGAAGTTCAAGATTCAGGCGGTCGTCGCAACACTGATCTTGATGACGGCGGGGCGAGGCGTCGCCCAGCTTCTGACGGAAGGACAGATTATCACAGTATACTACAAGCCGTTCGCGTATATTTCCGGTGTGCTTCCGGGGATGCCGCTTCCGACAAATCTCTTTATCGCACTGTTGATGGTGCTGCTCGTCGTATTCCTGATGAAGCGGACGAGCATCGGATTGTTTGTCCAGTCGGTTGGCATCAATCCGACGGCGGCGCGGTTTGCGGGCATCAACGTCACACTCGTCCTGTTCCTTGTCTATGCGTTTTCCGGCTTTTGCGCAGGCGTTTCGGGACTCATCGAAAGCTCGTTGATTCGTGCGGCGGATGCGAACAACGCAGGGCTCAACATGGAGATGGATGCGATTCTTGCCGTCGCGCTCGGCGGCACGCTGCTTTCGGGCGGAAAGTTTTATGTTGGCGGCTCGGTCATCGGCGCTGTCACGATCCAGACGCTTACGACGACGATGTATGCGCTCGGCGTTTCAGCGGATCAGCTTCCGGTCGTCAAGGCGATCGCCGTCGTCGTGATTTGCCTGATTCAGTCGAAAAAGGCGCAGGACATGTTTGACCGGTTCAAGGCACGGCGCGCGAAAAAGCATGCGGGCGGAAAGGCGGTGGATGCGCTATGAAACGATATTTGGACCGGCTGATTGCCTCGCCGTATTTTTCATTCTTTGTCACAGTCCTTTTGTTCCTTGCGCTCTACGGCGTGGGCATGGCCATGTACAAGGGATTCATGCGCCCGCAGGTGTTTTTTAATCTCTTTATTGACAATGCGGCGCTTATCATTGTCACGGTCGGCATTACATTCACGTTGATTATCGCAGGGATTGACCTCTCGGTCGGCGCTGTGCTCGCACTGGTTTGCATGGTGCTCGCTTGGCTGCTTGAGAATACGGGCATGCCCCTTCCCGTCGCCGTCGGGCTCGTGCTTTTCATGGGGACGGGCTTCGGCGCAGTGCAGGGCTTTATTATCACGAAGTTCGACTTGCAGCCGTTTATCATCACCTTGGCTGGCATGTTCTTCTGCCGCGGGCTCACGGCGGTCATCTCGCGCGATACGATTATCATCACCAATCCGACGTGGGTCGCCATTGCGAGCTATCGCATCGATCTCGGTATTGGATTCCTTTCGGTCGGGGCGATTGTCGCGCTGCTTACAATCGTCGTTTCTGCTGCCCTGCTCGGCTTCACGCGCTTTGGGCGCACGCTTTTTGCCATTGGCGGCAGTGAGTCCTCGGCTGCACTGATGGGGCTTCCCGTCTTTCGTTCGAAGGTGCTTGTCTATACGGTGGCGGGCTTTTGCTCCTCGCTCGGCGGCCTTGCCTACAGTCTCACCATGTTGACCGGTTACAACTTGCATGGGCTTGGCATGGAAATGGACGCCATCGCGTCTTCCGTTATCGGAGGAACGCTGCTGACGGGAGGCGTTGGCTTCATTCCGGGCGCACTTGTCGGGGTTCTGATCCAAGGTGTCATTTTGACCTTTATTAGCTTTCAAGGAACACTTTCCGCATGGTGGACAAAGATTGTTGTAGGAGCGCTTCTCTGCGTCTTCATTATCATGCAGGCATTCATTACAGAGCAAAAGGGCAAGTTATCTTCCGAAAGCTCGATGGAAGGGAACGAGGCAGCAGGCCCGCCCGAAAAACCGTAAAATCGAAAACCGTAAAATCGAAGGGAAACGTCCTCTGTTGCGGAGCAATGCGCAGCGGAGGGCGTTTTCATTGTGCTGTGCGCGGTTCGGGCAAAAGAAGGAGCGGGTTCTTCCTGAGTCCGCGATACCTTGTCTTGCCCGCATGGAACATCCTCTTCACGATCGGAAACGGATGCTCCACTTTGCTGCGAACCGAGGCTTTCGCATGCTCGGTCTGCCTTTCCCCTTCGTTCCTTTGTATTCTTTCGTCATGCGGTTCTGCGAGGGACTTTGGGCAATGCGATAGTCCACGTCTGAAAGAGTGGGGCTCTCTCGGATTTCCGTGCGCTTTTCCACGCCGAGATAGCCGAATCACCATAGACAAGATGATCATCTTTGCGGATCCGTGTATGATGAGTCCTGGAGCATCCAGCCGCTGTTCACACCATCGAAAATCTTGCAGGCGATGTCGGGTGTCTGTTCTGTGGAACAGGCAATCTTCAGAAAGCGTTTCATGGCGTAGCTGTCGTAAATGGCCTCCTCGATGCCCTCGCCAAAAAGACCGAACCAGTTCTGCATGAGGTGCATCCGCAGCATGGTTTCCAGTGGAATCCCGTTCCCTGCCATGCCCTTTCTGGACATAGAACGGCGCAATAAGTTTCATCCATTCGTTCCAAGGAATGATGGATTCCATGGCTTCCAGAAAGGCTTCCCGTCGTGTTGTTCTCTTGCGGTTTGCGTATTCCATGTCCGTAAAGGTTTGTTGCATCCTTTTTTTCTCTCCCTCATCGCGCTGCTTCTTCCCCTTATTGTAATTTTTCGGAGACAAAAACACGCAATGAAAGAATTTATCAGCATCTCCCTATATATCATGTCGAATGATGTTACATGCTTGAATGCAATGCCTGAAACACAGTGATAGGAAAGGCCTCTTCATTATGCTGATAGGCGACCGATGGAGAAGCTACTTGTTGCATGAAGTGTCGCTTTATGTGTTGGAGCGCATATGGTTTCGATTGATGATGAGGTGCATGAGCATGGCGTATTTTGCACCTGCCATGTCATGTGCTTTGATTGCTTCCATGCATTGGCGATGATAGATAATCGTTTCCTTATGCAGGACATTTTCGGTGGCAATGATACTGGATTGAATCGAGGTGTAAATGATCGGGACGAGGTTTACAACGACCCGATTGCCGCTAGCTCGTGCAATGGAGGAATGGAAGGCGAGATCCTCCTCGAAGTAAGGCTTTCCTTTTACGATTAGTTTTTCAACAGTCGAACAGTTGCGTTCAATCTCTACAACATCATTTGGGGTTGCGGCATGCGCGGCCAAGGCAGCGATTTCTGGCTCAAACATCAAGCGTACGTCAATCAGATCTCGGAAGAGGGAAGGATCGGCTTTCAAAAAGGTCAGTCCCAAAGGGTCTTGGGGAATGCCGCGTTTTGCCGATACATACGTGCCGGATCCTTGCCGAGATTCGAGTATATTTCTAGAATTGAGTTGCTTTATGGCTTCACGCAATGTGCCCCTTCCAACGTGAAGCTTTTGGATGAACTCCGATTCGGTCGGAAGTTTTTCTTCTGGCTGCAGATTGTTGTCCGTGATGTACTTTATGATTTGTTCGACTGTCTTGTCCACAAGGGATAGTGTGCGTGCGGGAGTATTCATTGCAAAAATCCTTTCTAAGCCATTCTATATCGAAGCAAGGAAAATCGCAATAGTATATAGTTTAATTCATACAATGGCGGATTGTATAATTAACTTGCACACAAAAAATCCATAGCAAGAATTCCTTGTGGTAATAATGTAATTTGCCCGAAACCATATGCACAAGGAGAATTGCCATGGATTTCTTACAGCCTACCACAGAGCCGGCACGAAAAAAGGACAACATCTGACCTTTGCGGATCGCGTCGTCATCCAAACCCGCTTGCGTGACAAGTGGTCCATCCGCAGGATTGCGCGGGAACTTGGCTGTGCGCCAAATACCGTGCGGAATGAAATGGAGCGTGGAAAGGTGCTCCTCGGAGGCGGGCGCAGGCTTGGCTACCGCGCCATCGTAGGGCAAGAGACTTATGAAGCGGCCCGAAAGCATTGTGGCAGGCACCGCCGTGCCTTGGAATGCGGCTCGTTCCTGGATTACGTGGAACAGATGTTTTACGAAAAGCACTGGTTCCTGGATGCCTGCTTTGGGCACGCCCTGCGTTCCCATAAGTTCCCGCGCCAAAAGATGGTCTGCACGAAAACGCTTTACAACTATGTCACACTTGGGCTGCTTGGCCCGATCAAGAGGAATTGCCGCTCCGCGTGAAGCACAGGAACAAGAAGCATGAGACGCGCAAGCGGAAGAGGAAGCTGGGGCGCAGCATTGAGGAACGGGATGCGTCCGTAAAGGAGCGCCAGGAGTTCGGGCATTGGTAATGCGATCTTGTGTTGGGGCAGCGTGGCGGCGACGAGGCTCTCCTGACCTTGGTCGAGCGCAAGACGCGCTGCTCCCTGATCCCAAAGCTCCCAACCAAAGGAAGTGCGTCCGTCATGGAAGCCTTTCACGTCATACGGGACGAGCTGTTTGCAGGCTGCTTCGACAAGGTGTTCCGAACCCTCACGACGGACAACGGGAGCGAGTTCGCACGCTTCCCCGAACTGGAAGAAGGGAGCACGCTGCGTTTCTGCTATGCGCGCCCGTACTGCTCGGGCGACAATTGGACAAACGAGAACCACAACGGGCTGTTTCGCCGGTTCCTCCCAAAAGGGAAATGCATGAGAGATTACCCGGCAGACCATATAGCGCGTGTCCAGCAATGGGCAAACACCTTGCCACGAAAGATTCTAGGATATCGAAGCCCCGAAGCGCGCTTTCTCGAAGAGCTTCCGCTAAGATTGGCTGCTTGATCGGATTGCTTGGTATTCAAGTTATTCTTGCAATTTGGGTAAAAAAACATGTATGCGCACATCCGATACACATACACGGCTGTCTCAGTCAAATCTCGATGAATCATCCTATTGTACGCCAACCGGCATTCGTTAGCTACTCACGCGCCCTTTCCACAGCGCAGACAAAGGCCTTCGCCTTTTCAGTCACGCCAGCATAGTCTCCTTTCTTCGCCGCTCCTGTCAAGCTTCCCCCTGCTGAAATCGCCACACAGCCGACGTGCAGCCAATCTGCTACATTATCTACATCTACACCGCCTGATGGCATGAGCGAGGCTTGGGGCAACGGACCTCGGATATCCTTGATCATCTTCGTCCCAACGATATCGCCGGGGAACACCTTCAGAATATCCGCTCCTGCGCGCAGTGCCTGAACTGCTTCTGCTGGCGTCATGATGCCAGGGCAGGACACAATACGGTAGAGGTTGCACATCCGCACCGTTTCCTCATCAAACGACGGAGAAACAACAAACTGTGCCCCCTCCAGTATGGCAATCCGTGCCGTAATCGGCTCGAGAACCGTCCCCGCGCCGATAATGACCTCATCATCCGACCGATACTTCCATACCAACTCACGAATCGCCTCCTGCGCGCGCGGAGTCGTGAAGGCGAGCTCTATTGCCTTCACCCCACCAGCAATGCACGCATCTGCAATCCGTATGCCATCCTCCATCGACCTTCCTCGCACGACAGCCACGATTCCCTGCCGTGCAAACTGCTGCATCCTCTTATACTTGTCCATGCCCGTCACCCTTTCTGCTTCGACATAAACGCATCAAGCTGCGCCCGTGTTGGCAGCCCTTCGTTATCACCAAAGGACATGACTGCCAATGCGCCAATGGCATTGCCTCGCTTGAGTGCCTGCTGCAAGGACAATCCCTCCAATAGCGCACTGACTACGCCAACGGCAAACCCATCACCCGCGCCGACCGTGTCCACGACGTGCTCCACAAGAAAGCCATCCGATTCAAAGAATCTGCCCCCCGAACACTTGCAGAATGCCCCCTTCGAACCGACCTTTAGGATCACCGTATGCGTCACGCCGCCGAGAAAGAAATCCGCTATCTCTCCTGCTTCCTCTCGCCCCGTGAGCAGCTTCCCTTCCCCGATACCAGGCAAAACGATATCGGCCATTGCGGCCAGCTCATTCATGGCATGCACCATTTCCTGCTTATCCCGCCAAAGTGCAGGGCGCAGGTTTGGATCGAATGAAATTTGCACCCCGTGCTGGCGTGCCAGCTTCATAAACAGAACCGATGCCGCTCGGCAATTCGTGGAAAGAGCAACAGGGATTCCTGTCACATGCACATGACGCACACCCTCCCAATTGATTGTTTTCAAATCATCGGGTGAGAAATGGGAAAATGCTGTGCATTTGCGGAAATTGACCACCTCGGGATCCCCCGCTTCCACCTTCGCCTTAAGTTGCATCCCCGTCAGCCACTCTTCATCTTGCTCCACATAACGCGCATCAATCCGATTCGTTTCAAGAAAATCACGAATATGCGCTCCAAAAGGATCACGCCCCACACGCGATACATAGGCGACCGAATGGCCTAGGCGAGCGAGTCCAATGCAAAAGTTCACCTCTGCCCCGCAAACATAGCGTGTGAAATGCTCCACGTCCTTCAACGGGCGCACCTCGTCCGCCACCATCAGCCCCATCGGCTCACCGAATGTCAACACCTCTGCCATAGTGCTCCTTCCTCTCCCGCATCCATCTCACGTGAAGAGCCTCTTCCATCACTTCTATTCTCCCTCGTCCCAATCCCTGCCCAACAGGCTTCAGGCTTTGCAGGCTGCAGCTATGCTGGAATATCGCTGCGCCAAAGCGCAAATGCCGTCCCAATCCGCATGCGCTGCCTGTGCTTTGCTGACGAGATTCCCTCCGATTCCAGCAACGACCGCCCCAGCGCTAAAAAACGATGCCAGATTCTGCTCTGTTACACCGCCCACCGCCGCCAAACAAACCTGAGAAAGAGAGACCTTCACAGCGGAAAAATAGCTCGGACCGACCGCCCCTGCTGGAAATACCTTGACAATATCTGCGCCTGCCTCCCATGCCGTCTCGATTTCCGTGGGCGTCAACGCCCCCGGAATAGAGATCATACCAAGTTCCTTCGTGCGCCGTATAACAGAGACATTGACATTGGGGGAAACGATGAATCTTGCCCCTGCGTCACAGGCACGTTCTGCCTGCTCCACACTGAGAACCGTCCCTGCTCCCACTATCATGCCCAAATCATCGCACGCTGCAATCGTGCCAATCCCATGAAGAGCATCCTCCATCGCAAAGACATTATCGGGCTTGAACGGCAGTTCCATGAGACATACGCCCCCCTTTGCCAATGCGTTGGCCACAGGAAGTGCATCCGCACGCGAAATGCCACGCGCAATCGCAATGATTCTCTTATCTAGTATCTCATCAAGCAAGTGCTCCATTGTTTTCTCCTTTTAGCATACGCCACTTTCGCATCAGGACAATAGCCCCCCGTCCTGAAAGTGCTTCTTTCTTTTCATCGGACACGAACCTAACTGGCCACCCTTCGCGTTGAAACATGCAGCGGTAGGCTTCCTGAATGGTAGGCTGCCCTGCTACAATACATGTAGGCACACCCTTCATCGCTCTGACCCAAGGATGTTTCTTCAATGAGCAAAACTCATCTGCCAACAATATTCCCAATAAATAATTTTGGCACGCGCGGCCTTTTTCCCCTCCGAATAGATCCAATACCCTGCCCATAAAAGCCGAATGGAGAAAGCCCATCCTGCCATAGTATGCCATGCCCTGCAAAAAGGGCTCTCGATCAAAAACGGTAGCAAAGCTGCGTTCCAAGCTATCAGCCAAAATCGTATTCTTCGTCAATGCCCGGAGCACTTCGCCTGTAAGCATCGTCACACAGCCAAGAATGTTTTTTTCATCGTCCATCAGGATATATTTATGATGGGAGCCCGGCAAAATCAAGATGGCGTTCCCCTCCATATCTGACAGTTCCTCCCAAAGCCCAGCTGCTTCTGTCTCTTCGCCCCGCATAATATCCATCAAGGGGAACGTTTCATCTGTAAGCTCTTCCTCTGAAATATTGCGAACCCCCGGCACAAAGGCAATCGGAGAATCCCATACCTGCGGCACACGCCGCGTCACAATGGAGCTTGCCAAAGCGTCAAATCCAACAGGAGCAGCGATATGCGGAATCTCTGCAATGCCTAGATTCGAGGCAAGCATCCCTACCGCAACGACACCGTCCAGCTCTCGCAGCGATACGCCTGCACATCGCACCGCTTCCAGCAGTGCTTCCCGTATAGCTTCCAGCAATGCCGCATTGTTTCCATCTATTGCCGTATTGCGCACTCCTATGGGGCGCCTTGCCTCACCGACGATTCTATCCTCCTGCCAAATATAGACCCGTGTATTCGTCGTGCCACCGTCCATTGTCGCGATTCGCATATCGAATTGCCCTTCCTTTCGTCAACTTCGTATCTGCAAGCAGACTTTCCCACGAACGGCGTGGTTGACAATAGCAGGATTGTCGAACCCCGCCGCCACTTCTGCCGTATTCCGCGCATTCTTCGTCTTGAGCTCGCGCTCCGCTTCCTCCGAGTACCATGCAGCATGTGGCGTAATAATGACATTGGGAATCCCACGAAGCTCGCTTCCTGCCTCCAACGGCTCGCACTCTGTTACGTCAAGCCCAGCGCCAGCAAGCCGTCCATCCTTCAGCGCACGGCACAGAGCCTTTTCATCCACCAACGGGCCGCGCGAGGTATTCACTAAGATAGCCGTCGGTTTCATCCGCTTTAGCTGATCCACACTGATCAAATGATGTGTATCCTTTGTTAGAGGAACATGGATGGAGATCAGGTCAGCCGTTTCCAAAAGCGCATCCAACGATACGAGCTGCACGCCCAACAATTCTGCCTCTGCACGCGAAACGTACGGATCATAAGCTATGACATGAACCGAAAACGCCTTAGCCTTTTCTGCCACCATGCGCGGAATCCGTCCAAAGCCAACCAACCCAAGCGTCTGCCCACGCAGTCTGGAAATTGGCTTACTGACCTTGTAATCCCATTCTCCCGCCTGTACCTGATCGAACAAAACGGGTAGTTTGCGCGCACATGCCAGCAATAAGGAAAAGGTATGGTTTGAAACCTCATCCTGGCAATAGTCTGGCACATTCAGGACGCAAACCCCGTTCTCCGTCGCAGCCTCCAAATCCACCGTATTCACCCCAACGCCATATCGGCCCACGGCTCTTAGATTCGGCAGGTGCTCCATCACTTTTCGCGTAATTGGTGCATACTGATCCAAAAGCGCAACGGCATCCTTGCACTCCCGAATCACATCGTCCTCCGTCCTGCATTGCTTCGGAACGAGCTCAAAGCCGAGCTTTTCCACCTCCATGCGCTCTGGCTCCAGCGTTGCATATTCATAATCCGTAACGTAGATTTTCCCTCGCGACATACCAAGGCCTCCCTAAATTTACATAAACCACTTAATAGGAATCGTGACAATCTGCGGAATCGCTACATACAAGAACAGCACGACAAACTCTACTAAGATAAATGGCCATATTTTCTTAACGAGATCGTTGAACTTCACGCTACCGACGCCACAACCGACAAACAAAACCGTCCCAACGGGTGGCGTGATCAGTCCGATCATAAGATCCAGCACCATGATGATACCGAAATACACAGGATCCACCCCTGCCTGCTGGATGAGCGGCATAAAAATTGGTCCGAAAATCAAAATGGCCGGCGTTGAGTCCATAACCATCCCCAAGAACACTAAGAACACAGCAATGATGAGAACCAGCAGCACAGGCGAATCCGAGAATCCATGCAAGACGCTGGCAACCTCCTGCGGCAAGCCTGCCGTAGTGACGACCCACGCCGTGCTCATCGCCGTCGCCGCCACGAGCAGAACTTGTCCCGTCGTCTTCGACGTGCTGACAAAAATTTTCAAAATGTCCGACAGCCTCAGCTCGCGGTACACGAAGATAGAGATGAAAAACGCGTACACACAGGCGATGCAGCCTGCCTCTGTCGGCGTAAATATGCCAAAGCGGATCCCACCAACGATAATGACCGGCATAATGAGCGCAAAGACGGAGCTTTTAAATGCACGCCACATTTCTTCCCTTGTCGCCCTTTGTCCCACAGGATAACGATTCCGCTTTGCCAAGAAGTACCAAAAAATCATCAGCGCTACGGCTAAAATCAGCCCAGGCACAATCCCTGCCATAAACAACCGGCCGATGGAAGTCGAGGTCGCCACCCCAAAAAGAATCAGCGGAACGGATGGCGGAATAATGGGCGCGATAAGCGCAGACGCGCAAACGAGTGCCACAGACGTAGCCTTGTCATACCCCATCTGGATCATCATCGGAATCAAAATAGCACCAAGTGCCGCGGCATCTGCAACAGCCGATCCAGACAATCCCGCAAAGATTATGCTCGCCAAAATGACGACATAGCCAAGCCCACCACGAACATGTCCGACGAGACAGGCGACAAAATCGACAATGCGTTTGGAAATGCCGCCAAAGCTCATAATCTCACCAGCCAGTATAAAAAACGGTATTGCCAGCAAAGTAAAGCTATTGGCACCATACGTAACGGCTTGGGCAATGAGCTGCGAGTCATAATTTCCGATATAAAAGAGCAGTACGCCCGATACGAGGAGCAAGGCAAACGCAATGGGAACACCAATGAAGAGCAGCGCGAACAGCGAGCCTAAAAACACAGCGATAATATCGAGCCCCATCATACGGCGTCACCTTCCTCAAAGGTCTTTCTCCCTGTCATGATTTTCCACAAGTCCCCAATTGTCAGCACAATGACGGCTCCAGCAAAAATAACCATCGAAACTACGATATAAGACGAGGGAAGTCCCGTGGCGGAGCTTATATTCTTGCTCGCAATCTCCACTTGTTGCACGCCTCCCACAAAGAGAATCAACATGGCAACAACAACCAACAGGTCTGCGGCAATGGCACATATGCGCTGCCAAGCTGGGCGCATACGATCAATAAAAACATCCACTTTTAAATGGAGTCCGTATAGCTCCGCCAATATCCCCCCCAAGAAAATAAACCATACAAAGAGGTCAACGGAAACCTCATCGCTCCATGTCAACCCCGAATCGAACAGATAACGCATTATGACATTCATAAACACGATGACGACAATCCCCGCCATTGCTGCCGATGTCAACAACGAGATAAATTTTTCCAGCCTTTGCACCAGCTTATCCATTCTAATCCCTCCTAAAAAAACGGCGCCCCAGCAGAGGACGCCGTGCTAGGATGCACCAAAGCTTATTGCATCTCGCTTTGAATCGCCTTCAGACGTGCCTCTCCAATCTGTCCCGCATACTGTTCATAAATCGGCTTTACCATCTCTTTCATTTTGGTAATCTCTTCAGGAGCGATCTCGTTTACCGCGATCCCCTTCTCCTTCATTCTGCCGAGATATTCCTCATCCAGCTTCCGATTCGTCTCGCGCTGCCATTCGGCCGCTTCATCCGCACACGCTTGAAGCAGCTTCTGATCCTCAGCCGAGAAGCTGTCCCATTTCTTCTTGCTCATGATCAGAACGTACGGCGTATAGAAGTGCCGAGAAAGGGTTAAATACTTTTGCGCCTCATAAAAGCCGGCATCGTAAATGAGCGTATTGGGATTGTCCTGACCGTCAATCGTCTTCTGTTCAAGTGCCGTAAACACCTCATTGAATGCCATCGGCGTGGGATTGGCTCCCCAAGCCTTGAACGTATCAATCATGATGGGGTTCTGCATGACGCGGAGCTTAAGACCTTTCATATCCGCCACACTTTGGATTGGATGCTTGCTGTTTGTTATATTGCGGAAGCCATTCTCAAAATACGCGAGTCCTTTGATATTCTGCACCTCCAGGGATGCAAGCATCTCCTTTCCGGAATTTCCCGTGATGACCTTGTCGACCTGGCTTGCATTATCAAACAGAAACGGGAGGTCAAACGCCAAAAATGCCTTGTTGAACTCCGCGAGTGGCGATCCAGACGGCAATGTCATGTCCAGCGTCCCCATCTGCAAAGCTTCAGTCATAGACTTGTCATTGCCAAGCTGCCCATCACCATACAAATCAACCTTGATTTTGCCGTTGCTTTTCGATTCCACTAATTCCTTGAATTTCTTCAGTCCCTGCCCGCCGGAACTCGTGTCTAAGCTGGAACCAAAACCCACTTTAATTGTCTGGACGCCGCCATCTGCCCCCTGTCCCGACTTGCCATCCTGCCCCGCCATCCCGCAACCTGCTACGAAAACAACTGACAAGGCCATCAGCATCCCCATCAGAAAGCAAACTCTCTTTTTCACGACAATCTCCTCCTTACGATGACATAAATCAAACGCTCCACTGCTAAAAATCTATTCCTCCTTTCTTTT
>ERZ772960.942-NODE-942-length-24316-cov-3.113351_pt1 | contig 24316 bp, 23 predicted proteins | sample MGYA00580678_ERZ772960 | MGnify/ENA primary metagenome ERZ772960 (study PRJEB29015, sample SAMEA2737930) | human oral metagenome | biome: human oral; feature: human-associated habitat; material: dental | place: China | collected 2059 ... | reverse complement strand
GCCGGAACGGTATTTCATGCTTTTTGGGGAACGATACTCTGCGCTCTTTCCGCCAGCATTTTAACGTCCGCCCACTAATACAGCTGCAGACTTATGCCAATTCAACATTCTCCCGCGCCCACTCCAATGCCGCCTCAGTTCTCTTACGCGCCTCCATGCTTTTCTGAGTTGGACGGTCGCTGCCCCACCACTGCCGCCATGCCCAGTCTGCCGGATTAAGACATTCTAAACAATCCATATGGACGAGCGCGCCATTAATGAACGTCTCATTGCGCTCCGTGTAGACAAGCGTATAGCCGCTACGTTCCAGTGCTTTGCGGCTACCGCCATTCGGCTGTAGCACTGCCGACTTGATACGGTGCAAACCTAATTGTTCAAACGCGAAATACGTCCGTGCTTTGTGGCACGCACTCGCGATTCCCCTGCCCCAGTAGCTTGCATCACAGATCACCGAACCGCTAACCGCCTGGCGAATATGTTTACGAAGCTCCATATCCGTCAATGCGCTATTGCCGATAAGCCGGCGCTCATTCTCTTCAATCACCCAGATCCCCCACACGCGCGAGGTCCTATCCTTAATCATCTTGTCATACCATTCTTCCTCAGTTTCTTTCGTCTGCACACGGTTCGTTACATATTGAATAACTGAGTGATGCGCAAAACCATCCGCAAACGTCGTCGCTTCTTCGCGCGTAAACGGCGCAAGCTCCAGATCCAGTCCAGATTCGGTTGTTAGCTTCATGATTGGTCCAAATGCCATAAAGTCGCTCCCTTCACTCGCTTCTCTTTCAAAGTATACACGACTAATCAGCAACGGACTAGGCGCCTCGGCACAAGCAGTCATGCAAACACCACTACAACGCATTCACTCTAGGCAACAGCCTAAGATTATGCTACACTAGTGAAGTATTTTGTTTTGCAAATGGAGGAGTACCCAAGTGGCTGAAGGGGACGGTTTGCTAAATCGTTAGTGTGGGGAGACCTGCAGCGGGAGTTCGAATCTCCCCTCCTCCGCCAGGAGCAAGAGAATGACCTAAGTCAGGTCATTTTTTGATGTGATAGCCGTGGGTATACGAATAGAACCTGCTCATGGTACAATAAAGATATGCAAGACCAAGAGCCGCAAACCCAAGATTGGCAGCAACCAGCGCAATCAACTGCGCACGGAGCGTACCAGCCAATTCAAGATACGACACAGGCGACAAATACGGTACCGTCGCCTCAAACACTGCTGTCATCTACTGGACCTGCGGCGGTGTCCGAGGTGCCTCCGGCGCCAATTCCGTCCGCCGAGCCCCCCGCAGCACCAGAAGCACTGGCGACAGCACCTGCATCTCTACCAGAGACGCAAACAGCTTCACAGCCCACTACTCCCGAAGTATCCGCAGCTTCTCCGTCTTCTCCTGAATTTTCCGATCCTACCGCTACAGCAGTAGCGCAGCAAGCTACCGAATCACCCGCTCAAGAATCACCAGATCAGCCCGACACTACGGATGACATGACGGCTGACGGTCTTCCTGATGACGAGATTCTCATCCGTTGGCAGGCGCTTGAGTATATGCAGCACCAGCACGAGCCGATTTGGTATATCGGATTTGGCGCTACCGTGCTTATACTCATTGCGGTGGCGATTTTTGTGTTCAAATCGCCAACATTTGCAGTACTCGTGCCGGTAATGGCGGTCGCATTAGCGCTATACGTTCGCCGCCCGCCTGCGACGATCGACTACACAGTGAGCCGCAAAGGAATTCACGTCAACGATCGGTTATATACGTTTGATCAATTTAAATCGTTCAGTGTTGTGAGGCAGGGAACGACGAATCATGTTGTGCTTATACCGCGTAAACGCTTTCAGCTAGGACAAAACATCTATTTCCCAACTGAAATTGGTGAAAAACTTGTCGACATGTTGGCGGCACGTTTGCCAATGAAGGAGACAAGCCCGGACATTATTGATAAACTACTCGCAAAACTCCGTTTGTAATGCCGAGCCTCTCTTGCATACCTGCCAGTATCGTGCTATGATTTAAGGTGGTATGCACCCGTAGCTCAGCTGGATAGAGCGTTTGCTTGCGGAGCAAGAGGTCGTACGTTCGAATCGTATCGGGTGTACCACGATTTCGTCATACAAACCCTGGACCTGAGAGTCTTTTTCCTGTAGCTCGCAGGATGACACTGGGCTCCCATCCGTCATGGATGGGAGTTTTTGAAACACGTAAATTAACCTACTTCTTGCTCCACCTCCCCTATCTGTGATTAAATATAACCATGACGAACGAAGAACTCGCTACGCAAGTAAAAGATCTAACCGTTCAGGTTCAAGACCTCACAAGTGCCGTTAAAACACTAGCTGAAACAATGAATGCTAAGTTTGAACAGATCGACAAGAGGTTTGAACAAATTGATGAACGTTTTAATCAGATAGATCAGCGCTTCGAATCGATCAACACCCAACTCTCCGACATCCGCAAAGACCACAAGAACCTCACGGATACCGTGAAAGATATGGAGCTACGTTTTGAAAAGCGCTTCGAAACATTGGAAGCAGGACAATTAACCATCCGCGCCGACATCACCGGTCTCCGTCATGACATCTTTATCGAAGAAGGCTCACGAGAAGAAGTAGACGACACAATCTTCAACGAACAGAAACGAAACTATGAGTCACTTGATAAACGTCTCCGCCTAGTTGAGGCGAAGTTTCCGGATCTAGCCCAAGGATCAGCGGTATAAATCTGTCGTAGCCTTGCTCTACGCGAATAAATTTACAGCAAACGCCCCCTACGCACGTCCTCTGCATCATCTCTGGATGTTATAGTTGCCCAGTTGCTGGGGAGCGACTGCGGAGGTATGTCGCCCGAGACCTCTACGACTGCAAATACTCTCTAATCTGTCCTTTCGCCCGCTCTACCGACGCGCTGTCAGGAATCATCACGTACAGCGGCATCGCACCCATGCTATACGTTTGGCGGGTTGCGCCTGCACCATCGACGCTCGTTGACTCGACTTTCCAGCCCTTAAAATCATTAAGCTGCATTTTTATCAACGATGCGATCGCCTCCTGACTCATGTTCGTTTGTAGCGAGCTTTGCAATGTTGATAAAATCGCGTTATATCGTGTCAGGTTGCGCGGCTCGCTCATCTTCGCGACGATCGCCTCAATTACCTTCTGCTGGTTACGTCCCCGCTGCCGATCGCCGTCACTAAAGCTATAACGCTCGCGCGCAAACTCAAGCGTTCGCTTGCTATCAAGCGTATTTTTGCCCGCCTGGAACGAATGAAACGCATAATCAGATTCAACCGTAATATCGCCTACGACATCAACCATCTTTACAAGCGACGTAAAGTTCAACCGCACATAATACGGGATCTCAACACCATACAGATCACCAAGCGTTTGCCGCGACATGTCAATACCGTAAATGCCCGCATGCGTTAGCTTATCTGGTATACCCGCCACACCATGCAGCTGTACATAATAATCTCTCGGCGTGTTTACGAGCAGCATCGTTCGCTTCGCCGGGTTCATTACCGCTAGCATATTCACATCGCTCCGCGACACCTCGCCCACATCACCATACGTATCAATGCCGCTAATGTACAGTACGAACGGCTTCGTTACGTCAGTTTTTGGTGCAGCTTGGCGATTATCATCCCGCACTTTATAGGTTGCAAGCGTCGCCACGCTGTCATAAAATTCACGGTAATTTTCTTGCAATACGCCCATATTCGCCGTCCGGATTGACGCTAGCTCAACTGCTCCAGCATTGAGTTGTTCCGTCAACGCCATCAAACTGTCATAGCTGCTCTGCGCCGCCGGCGTTACGCCGGCAAGTGCTTTCGCGGCCTTATCACGCAGCGTATCCGCCCCGACCATACCGACCGACCGTGCAGAATCAAGCACCACGCTGCGGTTTTTCTTCGCGATAACCGTGTATTCTACATAATTAACCTGCGGCGGCTGCACTGCATTCAAAAACGAATTCACCGAGTGCCCGCTTTTGTACACGGCAATATTAACGGTGATCATCACCATGCCAATTACCATGAATAGCACACCGCGCCATACCGCTTTCGACCGGCACATCAACTGCCACAGCACAACGCCCGCTACAATCACATACAACGGCGCGATGATATATAAATACTTATCAGGGATCACACCCATCGCAAATAGGTTAATTCCTGCAGGAATCGCTGTCACGACAATGCCCACACCAACTAACCGCTGTAACCATGCAAACAGCGATGCCCTTTGTTCTCTACTCACTTTCACTGTTAAATTCTATCACATTTTTGATTTTTATGCAACTTATAAATAACCATATGTCCACCAGCAATAACTATCGCACCGACACATGCCGCTGCCGTATCAAGCAGTACATCGCTCACCTGCCCGCTTCGCCCACCAACAAGCAGCTGGTGAGTTTCATCAGTCGCTGCATACGCGCACGCAACACCAACCGCCCATAGCACAACATTGCGCCAGCGTACATCATACGTGCGCACTAACAGGGTTAATAATATTCCCAGCACGAAATACAAAAACACATGCGCCGCCTTGCGCACCACCGCCTCGGAAAACGAGATATTCGTAATATATTGTACACCTCGCACCACGCGCTCGCTCTGCCCGCTCGACACTTCATGTCCAGCACTCGAAAACCAAAAAATTAATATCATCCATGATATAACGAGCGCAAAAAGGATAATTCGTTTTTTAGTCATATTTTTCCAAAATCACTTGCCTCTAAAATACCCGCACGAGACACAAGTACAAGCGCGGGGGGACAATTAAATTCTAACGAACCCGGCATGGCGTGTCAACTGTTGCTTATTTTCCCGCAACATACTACTATTTTTTACTTTACACTACTCTGCAAACCTCGTGGCTATCAAGAGCGACGAAATCGTACCGGAAACCGTCTTGCCTGTTCAATAATTTTTAGTATCAGAGTTTTATTATATTTTATGAAAACTATAAGAGAAATAATGAAGTTAATTGCATTGAGCGGATTGCTATTAATATGGTATAGGCATAGTACTATAGCGTATGTAAACACCAGAAAAACCCCATCTCTCCACCTATACTCAATGGTGGTGTATTTTGATAAATCAAAGAAACGATATATCACAACAGTAAGATAACCCAGCACTCCGCTAATTGACGCCCCCCAAAGACCAAAAAATGGCACCATAACAAGTGCGCCTATAAGCGTTACAGCAGCAGCAATAATGGTTGATTTTAGAACCTCATTACTTTTCTTTAAAGCTAAGTATATAGCACCGTAATTCTGATTCATGAAAGCTAATAGAGCTCCTATGGTTAATAATGGTATATAAGCATGTGCCTCCTGGAAAGATTGCCCCACAAGCATCTTGAACACAAGAGAGACTCCCGTTATAACAATCAACGCAAACGATGATAAAAATAAAAAACTATAGTTTAACGCATTCGAAAAGAAAGTGTCTCTATCTTTCTTGTTGAGATTTATATATAGCGAGGCTGACTCCGTCCAAGTCATACCAAAAATACTTCCTAGTGCAGTAAGTATAGCAGGAAACTTTGATGATACAGCAAATATTCCGGTTGCAGAAACTCCTATGAAGTATGCGACTATAGTGCGGCTTGCAGCATTCAATACCCATATTGACGCACCATTTGGCACAAGAGGCGCAGAGTACCTAACCATTTCTCTAAGTATTTTTTTATCTATATTACCTAACTCAATGAACAAGTAAATCTTTTTAAACAATAACAGATACAGAAAAGCTAGAGTGTTACCTAAAACTGTAGATATAATAATGCTCTCACCCCCAAATCCTAGAAACACTATGAACAGAATATTTGATATAGCTATAGAACTTCCCGCTACAATACTAGCAATCGCATAACTCTTATTGTCGCCTACTCCTCGACATATTTGCATAAATAGGTTAGAAAATACTATCGAAATAGTCATAAGTGCAGATAGGCAGCCATAAGGGATTGGCAGAAAGACACTGAAGCCAAAATAAACCACTAAAGAAACGATGCAAAGAAGAGCTACAGAATTAAACGCCGTGCTAACTATACTCTTTGTACGTTTTCTCAAGAATCTATCGTCAATTAATAAACGAAATGCCGCCATATCTAAAGATATCGTAATTATAGGATATAAGAGAGCCACATAAGTAGTAATAAGATCTACGATTCCGTAGTCTTCACTAGTCAAATATTTTGTAAACAGGGGTAATAGCAGAAATGATAAAAACTGAGTCGACAACCTACCTACCGCAACTATCGTAGTATTCTTCACCAGCTCTTTATTTTTAGACATAATAAACCCTATTGCTTAATCACTTCTTCTGCCGCAATTCTAAACGACTTAGGTACTTTTGAAGTTGTCTTGAAATTACCAACAGAAATAAACATAATCAACGCTTCGTAGTCTTGAATTCCAGCAATCGCTTTAACAAGTATGTCACGTTTTTTATTAAACATTGCATTTAACGGGCATGCAGCTAACCCATAAAATTCCAAAGACATTAGAAGAGACATAGAGAATATACCCCCGTCTATGTAAGGTTGGTTACGTTCTGTACTAGCGAGGAATGTACGCATATCAGAGGTTAACACCAAAAGAACGGGAGGTGTATCATAGCCAGTAAAGCCACCTTGAACTTTCAAAACTCTTTTAATTATTTCTGTATCCGTAATTATGCGAACTCGCGCAGATTGACGATTGCAAACTGAGGGTGATTTCATAGATAGCTTTACAGCGTCTTTCACTCTCGATACATCTACAGGTCTATCGCTATACTCACGCACACTCCATCTTGACTCAAATAGTTCTTTAAAGTTCTGTTTATCAGCCGGCTTTTTTGTGATACATAGTACACCCCCCAGACCGGATTTATCTGCATCAATTTCATCAATAATTGCATCAAACATCTGGTTAAAATAGTCAATGCTATACCCCGATTCTAAATGCACTCTTTTGTATTCGTTTAAAACCGATATAGTGTTTCGGTATGAAATTGAAGACTTATTAAACCCTTTGCGCGTGTATATATCCAATGTTTCCGCTAGTTTTTCCAATGCAGTTCTACCAAATCCAAGTCTCAAGTCCTCGTGACTAAGACCCTTCTCCAAAGCATGCGCATGAAAAGACAACTTACTCTCTAGTTGTTGCTGATCCGCAGCTTTCAGGTCTTTCATATAACTTCTATTGAATATTCTGCTATGATATCTCTGCAGAACAAGTCTATTTGCCTTATCGTACATACTCAACAATATTGATTTAATGAAGTTCGGTAATATACTTTTCAACATCTTCTTTAATTTATACATTTAAATTCTCCTTCAAAAATTTTCTTGACCGTCGCTGTTCGTCTTTGAGGATAGCATTAACTTTTCTCCAGTCAATATTCATATTAACTACATCTTCATTCACTTCAGATAAACAATCAACTAGCCGACCCTCTAAACCAAATAATTTTAACAGCGACGTAAACCTAGATAATCCTCTTGATTTATTTCCTATGGCTATAAAAGGCTTGTTGTATATAATTGAAAATACACAGCCATGAAAAGAATCCGTGATAATAAAATTAGCATCACGAAAACTACACAGCCACTGCTCTACTAGGGGTAGTTTATATTTCTCTGGGTCATTACGGAAGATTTTTTTTGAACTCGTTCCGGGAGGCATGAAGGCGAAACTTTTCAACCCTAGAAGTCGAGAAACCTTCTCTACTACTTTCTCTTTTTCACTTGATTCATCAAGAATATAAACGAACAGTTCGCCCTCTGGCTTGCATACGTTCTTCTGATTGTTTTTTATCAAACTATTATAATGTTTTTTGGAAATTAGCATTGTCGGATCAACATGGCGCAACGCTTTTATACCCCAATACTCTTCAACAAGTTTTACTCCAGACTCCTCTCGAACTGACACGCTATCAAAGTTCTTCGCAAGTCTTGACGATTCTTTTACATCACTATCGCTGTACTCGCTTAAATCATCTTTTCCAAAAGAGGCGGCGTATGAAATTTTTACGGAGTTCATTCTATCAACAGTGAAGCCAAGCAGATAATCAGCCACTTTTACATACTTCGCACGCCACACCTGGTCGCTGCCCACTACATAGGCGTCAAAACCATTGTCATATAGACGCTTTTCATTAACAGTTTTAATATATTTGTTCACGAATTGTCGAGTTTTTTCAGTTTTAATTAGTACATCTTTACTTGTCATGTTTGATATATTTGGTTTTATAATGTGCAATATTGTTTTAGCGATTCTTTTAACAAACAGTTTAAATCGACCCTGCTTGGGAATGCTGGTAGTAACTGCATCTACACCCAAGTCGTGGATAGTTTTCTGGAGAGAATAGGCTTGCAAAATACCTCCATAATTCTCTCCTAATGGCAGTGTGATTATTACTGCTTGTTTTTTTAGCTTCATGCCATCTCCTCTATATACTAACTCGATTTCTGCTTATATATCTACTCAATGCAAAAAGGCTGTTGCTATTCATACACGAATAACTCAAGCTAATCAACATCTTCTCCGCACCATACCCAAACACTATCATGCGTCCATTGTCAGATTTGTACTGCCTGGCAAGCTTTTTCTTATCAGCTTCACTCAGCGCACACGCCTCATTGTGTAAATCCCGCACACACGAAAGGACATTTTTAATACGAATATAACTTAATGCGTTGCCAATAGCTTTACTTCGGTTGTCGATAATTTCACTCATCTTTCGATTTACATACATAAGATCATCATACTTATTCGGCATATATTTTTTTGTTGCCGATTCCTGATTATCCTCCCGGTAATAGTACAACTCTTCGTCAAAAAAACCTATAGTTTTTGCTTCACGGAAATATTGCACATTAAATAGCAAGTCTTCAGCCATGCGGATTCCGACTGGAAATTTAATGGAATTTTCTTTAATAATTGACTTTTTATACAATTTATCCCACAAGGTATTGATTGTTTCATCGACAATCATGCGACCTATTATACTATCATTCAATTTACTATAGCCGCTAGGCGCTTTACGACCACGAGTATCTCCTACTCTTCTAAAACACACAACGTCTGGATTGCCATTTTCCTTAGCGAAGTCTATAAGTAGCTCTAAAGCATCTTTTCTCGCGATATAATCGTCTGCGTCTACAAACATAATATAGTCGCCTCTCGCCTTCGATAACCCCGCATTGCGAGCGGCGCTTACGCCTTTATTTTTCTGGTTTATCACGACTACGCGAGAATCATTTTGCACATAACTCTTAATTAACGACAACGAGCCGTCGGTAGACCCATCGTTTATCACGATAATCTCTATATTAGTGAAGCTCTGATCTAAAATACTTTGAATGCAATCAGCAAAATATTTTTCGCCATTATATATTGGTATAATAACAGACACTTTCATATGCTCAGTCCCCTAACAATAAGCCTATATGGAAATAGGTCGGATTGACCTAGTATATAATATGCTATCGTGAAATACACTACTCCATACCCAACAACAAAACATGACAACAGAATCTTTCCGCCCATATTCCTGAATATGCTCATAGATTCTACGAAAAGCATAAACCCAAATATAGAGAAATAGAGACCTATCCGTTTAATAAACGTTGATGAATAGCCGATAGTACCAAACACGACCTCAAGCGTTGCGAATATTATTGTCATCATATATAATTTGCGGTTATTGTCATTTATTGCTCGACTAATGAGCGTCGTCCCCGAAACTAAAACCGCTATCTGAAGTAAAAGCGTGTAATTTGCGCCTTCTCCAGCATTTACAGTGTACATGCTATATTTGCCAAATGCAGGTATTTGCATGACTAAATTTGAGAAAAAAGGTATAAATATCAATATACAACCCGCTACCGCCACTAGTTTAGGCAAGAAAGTCAGATAGACGTTCTTGTATTTTGTTTCAGTGAGGCGGTTAAGGAGATAAATGGGCAGTAAAATAAAGATAGACACATGAAACAATCCCGCGATAATCATGTATATAAGGTATCTCCTAAAATCACGCTCTATAAGAAACGAAAAAGCATAAAACGCTATTGATACCGCAACTCCTTGGCGAACGAGGTTAAGTGTCATAGGAAATAGTATTACAAGATACAAAAAATATACAAGCGCCGGGTGTTTAATGTTGTATCTATTTAACCCTAGATGAAAAAATATCAGAGATAAGGCTGCTGCGATAGCAAACATGAGCGCACTGTCTCCGGTAAGAAAATTGGATATTTGTACTAAAATATAAAACCCAGGTTCCGCCGATGCTGAATCTTGTAAATAATCAATTAACGACCCTCGTGAAAACTGATTAAAGAGAGACTCGTATGTGCCATAATCCGTGCCGACATTATAGCGTAAACTCGCTAACATCAGAGGAGGTACTATGCTAGTCCACCTTATAATCTTGTTTTTTCTATAAACCCCATACCCAAAAAGGGCCGACGAAAGGCAAAAAACAGATAAATACAAATATAAGCTTGCAACGTTACTCATTTTGTTATTATCCTCCGTAAATTTTCGCCATTATAGTTTTTATAGCGGTAAGTTTATAGCTTACTGAACGCCTCTTGCTGTTCTTTGCCATTTTCTTACGCTCTTCTTTATCGCAAATAATCTCCTTTATTTTATCTGTAAATACAGATATACTATCTATTTTTACAATGTAGCCATTTTCACCCTCTTCAACAAGTTCAGTAGCACCTCGGCACTTCGTAGAAATTATCGGCAAGCCTGCCGTCATCGCTTCCATAATATGTACCGGCAAGCCTTCGCGATAACTCGCCGATACCGATAAATCCGACGCTATCAGCAACTGCGGTATATCAGCTCTATAACCCAGCAAGTGAATATTATTTTGCAAACCCTTTTCCTTAATGAGTTTTGAGTGAAAACCATTCATGCTGTCTTGACCAGGCAGGAGTAGATGAATGTGCGGATTTGTAGCGGTAAGTTTTTCCATCGCCATTATGAGCATGGTTTGGTTTTTATTTTTATTAAGCTCCGCTGGATAAATCATCACGAAATCGTCTGACTTAAGTCCGAGCGACCGGCGCAAGTCATTGCGCTGTTTTTTTGTAAGACGCGGCTTGAACCGCTCAGGATCAACTCCCACTCCAGGCACGTAGCGGACATCTGTCTTGAATGCACGTTTCGCCCGTTTATAGTCCTCGTCGTTAATCGTGATGAGCGTGTCGGTATGTCGTGCCATAAACCGTTCAACCGGATAATAAATTAGCCAATTTAGCAGCGGCGCACCTGTAAAAAAATGAAAGCCATGCGCCGTATAGATAACGCGCGTTCCTCGGCTGCGGGCACGTCGTGCCGCCAAGCGGGTCACTACGCTTCCGACAGGTGTGTGCGTGTGAATAATATCATAGTTTTCGCGGTCGATAATTTGTTTCAACTGTTTGTATGCGCGAATATTGCTAATAGTGAACGGACTACGCGTAAACGGAACGATGAACGATTTATCAGCGTCTAGAATCTCTTCTTCGCCCATTGACGCATAATGTACTTCCCAACCGCTCTCCCGTAGCATACGCATGAACGGTCGGTTGAATTTTTGGAAGTTTGCGGTATGCGACGTGAAAAGTATCTTTTTGCTCATATACTTACTTTTCCACGCTTAATTTCTGACTTTCTTTGTTTGCGTCACTCTCATACCCCTCGGAATGACCCGCTAGCGAAACAACCGTCCATACGGTCATCAATATGCACTTTACGTCAAACGCAAAACTAACATGCTTAGCATAAAACCCATCAAGCTTTGCCTTTTTGTCGGGTGTCAGTTCATCGCGACCGTTTATTTGCGCCCAGCCAGTGATTCCTGGTTTTACCGCTGTTGCACCATGCTTTGCGCGCAAGCTAAGGAGCCTCTTTTCCGTTAGGACGACTGGTCGCGGACCAACAATACTCATATCACCTTTAATAACATTGAGCAGTTGGGGTAATTCGTCAATAGAAAGTTTGCGTAAAACCTTACCAGACCGTGTAATATATGCATCGGCGTTCTTAAAATCATTAGTCGGCATATCACTTGGCGCAGTTTGCGCCATAGAGCGAAACTTATAGACGATGAATGGCACGTTTCCTTGACCTGCGCGCGGTTGACGAAACAATATTGAGCCTTTTGAGTCAAGTTTTATCCATATTGCTGCACTGATCATCAGCGGAGACAATATGACAAGTGCCGGTAGCGCAATGATAATGTCAAATACTCGTTTTCCAAAACGTACATACATAGCGTAAATGTCCCTCTGCTCTACTCTTTTTCGTATGCTCCACCAGTGTAAAAATGCGAAATCGTGGTGCAGCGAGTGTCTTCCTTTGCGGTATCAGTCTCCGGCTCGTCGTCCATTTGATCTTTTGGCTGCGCTGGCTCATTACTGCGCGGCTCGTCTGCTTTCGCCGCTTTTGGCTGCGAGTGGCGGTAATCGTAGACGAAGAATAGTCCGATGATCGCGAGCATGAATCCAGCAGCGGTAGCAAGCCCGATTTGAATCGCCGGGCGTATGTTCGAAGGCGACTTCGGCGTGCTGGCAGCATCGACCGTGTTGATTTTGATGCTGCTATTGCCATATAGCTCTTTAGCTTCGTTACGGAATGATTCAATTGCACCTTCAAGCAATAATTTACTCTGTTTCGCGTCAGGCGTTTTGATTGACACATTAATAACATCCGTACCTTTGACACCTTGCGCAGTCACACCTGAAGCAAGTGCATCATACCCTTTATCGTATCCTTGGTCAGTAATAACCGGCTCAAGCACGCGGCGCGATTTAAATAGCTCAACGTAGTTATTGAGTGCCACTGATTCCTGATTCGCTGCCGTCCGATTCGTTCCTACTAGTAGCAGCGTCGCCTTACTTTCATACTGCGGCGTCTGAATGTAATACGTATATGCGATACCAACGATTCCGCCGATCATGACGAAAATCGCTATCGTTAGCCATTTTTTAATATAAAACCTCAATAGGTCGTACAGATTTATCTCTTCCACGGTCACTTCCTTTTGTATTACTCTTTTTCATTATATCACAATACATATGTTTTGTAAATATCCAGGCTCATTATTCTGCCAAATCGTCAAAGCTTATTGAAAATGTCCTGCCGTTAGTGCTACTATGAAACTACTTACTTTTATAAAAAGTTAGTGGGGTATAAGGAAAAACGATGCGGAAGTTTCGATTGAATCAGCGTCGGGTGGCTATAATATGCGCTGTCATATTGGTGGGATTATCAACGGTAACGGTGTTGCGCCAGAAAGGTGTGTTGTTCAGCGCTGGGCAAAACGGTAACGCCAACGCGCATATCGAGCCGGCAGAGAAGCGCGCTACTACTGAGCCGAAGCCGAAGAAAAAAGTAGAGTCAGCTACCGGTAAAACGCAAAATTCGCCTGTACTGCAAGCGAAACCAGAAACGTCTGTTGCATCAGCAAGTGAGAAGAAAGCAAGCGAACCGCAACCGGAGCAGCCTAAGCAAGCAGCAGAAACAAAGCAGTCAACCGCCAACACAACCGCGCCAGCAGCCAAACAAACGCAAACAGCGCAAGCGGATAATAAGCCGGTAGAAAAAACATCAGAAAAGACGACCGATACGAATACAGCCAAAGAAACAGGCGACACGTTCGCATACACAGCGAGCGCAGGCAGTTCGTACACGTTATTTGCACGCGAAGCGGTCTCGTCTGTCGTTGCTAATCAGCAACTTCAGGTTAGCACCGCGCAGACGCTGCAAGCCGAGGTAGAGTTGACAAATAATGCCGGATCGCCTCTATTAGATGTCGGACAGGCTGTCACGATTTCTCGCGCAGATGTTATCGCAGCACTACAGCATGCCGGTGTGAAAATAGACGCGCAAAATGCTAGCACAACTTCGGTGGCACAATCGCGTGAATCTGACAAGTCTAGGGAAAATAATGCACCAGCAAAAAGCACGCAACAAACACAAGTTACAACAGCGAGTGCTGATTATAGCGCAACCGCGAACCCTGGCGACTCGTACACATTTCACGCTCGTACCGCTATCGCAAAATATCTACAGGCAAACAAGCAGGCGTTATCGCCCGAGCAACGCGCCGCTGCTGAATCGTATATAGTTAGCGCAGCTGGTGCACCGTCGCTTGAGGTCGGACAAACCGTTGTAATTAACGCAAAGACCATTGCGGATGCTGTTGCCCGAGCGAGCTCGCTCTCTGCAAGCGAGCAGGCGGCATGGAGCCAGTGGGCGACACCGTAGAGCACGCCATCATTTGTCTACTCAAAGACATATTCACGCTAATCTGCTCCGCCTGATAATAAGGGTATCTACGCCTTTTCAATCTGTAACGCCAAAATCGCGCAATTGCTGCGCCGCTGCGACGTCGTAATCGGCGATACGCGTTCGCCGCAGCTGCCGGCAATATGCGCCCGTCCCGAGTGCCGCGCCAATGTCGATCGCTAGACTGCGAATATACGTGCCGCTTGACACGTGCGCGCGAATTACAAGCTCCGGGTAGTTGTACGACAATAGCTCAAGCGCGTAGATCTGTACGGTTCGTTCGGGAATTTCGACCTCCTTGCCATCGCGGGCAAGTTTGTAGGCTCGCTGGCCGTTAACTTTGATCGCGCTAAAAATCGGCGGGCGCTGCTTGATTTCGCCGGTAAATTGCGCGAGCACTGCCTGAATCTGCGTAAGAGGCGGCGCGGCGGGTCTTTTGGCGGAATAATCTGAGGTTTGAGTAGACTCATCCGTCCGGCGTGCAGCTGTTTTAGAGGAAACTTCGCCTGCATCGCCTATAGTACCATCATACGCCGAAATCTCTCCTTCTGGATCGCCTGTTGTGCTCGTTTGCCCAAGCCTTATTGTCGCTTCGTACACTTTATCAAGTTTCGTATAGCGCACAGCATCTTTGCACGCTTTACCTGTCACGATAATCATCAAACCTGTCGCAAACGGATCGAGCGTGCCTGTGTGCCCGACTTTTACCTTTTTGCCCGCCCGCGCCGATAGCACCCGCCGCAAGCGCGCTACCACGCCGAAGCTTGTCATGCCAGCCGGTTTGTCGATCAAGATGATGCCATCGTTCATGCTACCAGTATACTATAGTTGCTATATTGTAAAAATATGATACGATAGGCTTGTTCCTTAACAACTATCTTTGGGAGGAGTGCGTCACATGGCGCCCGTGGTCATTGCGATCATCATTACCATCGTTACTTTCACGATTATTGTCGTGATGTGGGTGATGACACTTAAGGTCTTTAAGCGAGCGTCAAGGATTATGCTCGCTATCTGGCTCATTATCGCTAGCGCAGCATTGTACGGCTGCGCTAACCTTATTTCTCTGCAGCTGACTGCGCCCACTGTAGCGCAGTCGCTAGTAGCATCGGGCATCCAGCCCAGACAGAGCTATGCTCTGTCTGTCGGAACCGATCACGACGACAGCCGCCAGCCCGTCTGGGCTATCCTTGACCCATCGTCCTATGATGGACGCACTGTGAACATGAATCTCCATGTGCGTCAGGGTGACAACGTCCTCACCTGCACTATCCCAGTGCAGCGTCAGAGCATTGACCGCGACGCCGATATCACTCCCGACGCCTCATCGGTCACGTTCTTGATCTATAAGAACGCTCCGAGCGGAGTCAAGATGCGTCACTTTGCTGGCATGTTCTATGACCAAGCAACTGATTACGGCGGGTGTGTCGGTCTCGTTCTAGCTATCACTGGACCGGACGTTCACCCGGTTCTCACACTGAGCGCGCAGGATCGCGCTCGGCTTGAGAACGGACGTTCGTCTTAGCCCCTCTCCTCTCTTGTTAAGGAACCCCGCCACAACCAGTGGCGGGGTCTTTCCTTTGAACACTTATTCCTTTATACCTTCATTGTCCAGGAATCCGGAATTGTGCTGGGTCAGCAGGTGCTGATTGAGTTGCCGTCTGCACTGCTTGCTGCGGAAGCGGCGGCAACGCAGTCTCAAGCGTGTCTGGCACGGCGGCGCCAGACGTACTATCATTCGTTGACGGCATCGGCGGCAATGTCGAGAAGTCCGGCATCGGCGGCAATGGCGGCGGTGGCGGTAACGCCCCGTCTGCTGCCGGCGCTCCGCTTGGCGCGCCTGCGAGCGCTGCATTCACAGCGGCGCGTGCATCATCTTGCGTGGGCTGCGGCGCGACTGCACTTGGCGCAACCGGTGCGGGCGGCTGTACTGCCGCCGCGTGATCGGTCGGCGCAGTCACGGCGCCCTGCGCAAGCACATCAGGCACTGATGGTTCAGCGTCAGTGTGCGCTATCACAGCATTAAGCGGCGCTTGCGTACTCGGCGCGTCGGATGCATATTTACTTTTGCCGTCATGGCTCAAAATTACTTTGTTACGGTCGTCTTCGACTGCGCGGCGCGCATCTTCGGCGGCTTGTTCGGTCGTTGCATTAAGCGTGCCGCCGAGCGCCGGTTCAACGACATCGGGTAATTGCGTTTTCGGCGTCTCGATTCTCTCTTGGATAACTGGCTGCGCTGCCGCTTCGTCGAGCGTTTCGTTTGCGCGCGCAATATCACGCTGAATATCTTCAACCGATGGCGCAGCAGATTTACTGACAGGCACAGCTACCGGCGTCGCAGTCGCTAATTGCTCAGCAAGTTTTTCTTCCGCTGCTATGGCGTCTTTTTTATTTAATTCAGCGACTTGCTGCGCGTGCTTAGCCAGCACCGCTTCGGCGGCGCTCAGAGCCGCTTGGCTATTCTTCTCGTCGATCGCCCGCTTCACTTCGTCGACATCACCCTCTGGTTCGTGCGAAATCGCAAGCGTCCCGACGCCGGATTCTTGCGCAGCTTTTTGCGGCGCTTTTGTTTTGCTGCCATTTGTCATCTCTGAAACGCGCACCGACTCGCCTTCTTGCGCATCTTTGCTGTGCGGAGCAGTCTCATCAGCTTGAGCTTTTTTCTCGCCTTCCTCTAGTTTAGTTGCAATCAGCTGCTGGTTCGCGCCCGCCCCCATCAGCGATGCGGCGATCCGCATTACCGCCGAACTGGTCTTACTATTGCTAAACCGTTCCGTTGCCGCCACAATGCCTGTCAGAAATGCCGTCGCAATCTGCTCGTCGATCATTTTCTTGTTCTCGCCGACCAGCACATCGGCAAGCGCATACAATAGTTCGCTATAACCGCTCGCGCGCGGATTATTCCACTCAATTCCGCCCAGGTGCGACGGCTCGTCCAGCGAAATTGACGTCACGGCAGCGTCGTGCAAAATCCGCCCGTGGCTCTCAAGCGCATGGTCTAAATCTGCCGTACTACGCACGCCAATCGCCAGCACCGCCTCAACGTTATAATCGCCTTGGCTAAAATCCAAATCCTTTTCGTTAATCGTCGTGCGGTACGGCGTAATAAAAATCTTAACCATATCATCAACAACTTTGTAGCGCAAGTGGTCGGCTTTCTCTTTATCAAGCGCAATGATGAAATCCCGTAGGCTGTCAACGGTGCCTTCAAATGTTTTTTCGGGCTGCAAAAACTCTAACGCCGGCGGCACGTGACCACTAAACACCGCTGTCGCGTGTTTATCAAGTTTATTCAGCAGCAGCGTGATACCGAGCGCCGCGCTAAGCTCGTCGACCGTCGGATTTGTGTTGACCGTCACGAGAATATTGCTGTTTTCTTCCAGCTTTTCGACGATCTGTGTGAGCGCATCTGCCATTATGTTTCCTATTTTTATGTTTTATACGGTTATTCATTTGCCACTATACCATAAGTGGTTTGCAATAGTCAAGTGGTTGCTGCCACTTTACAAACAGAGGTACTTGCGATATAATCTAACATTGATCGTAAATAGCAAGCAACAACAGAGGTAAAGGAGTCCTATGCCACTCATCAAATCAGCCATTAAACGCATGAAACAGACTGCCAAGCGCCGCGAGCGTAATCTCGCTATCAAGCGCGACGTTAAGTTGGCAACCAAAGCGTTTCTCGCTAACCCGAGCGCCGAGAGCCTGAGTAAAGCGCAGAGCGAACTTGATACCGCTGTTAAAAAGGGTCTGCTGAAGAAAGGCACCGTAAGCCGGCGTAAAGCTGCGCTCGCTAAAGCTGCGAAAGCTACCGGCGTAAAGCTAACGGCGAAAAAGACAGAGAAAGCAGCGCCCGCTGCTAAACCCGCCGCAAAGAAACCAGCGGCAAAAGCAAAGACAACAACCGCTAAACCAGCTGCAAAGAAGACGGCGGCTAAAAAAACCGCTACAAAGAAATAACGTACGTTTATTAACATAGCGCATGAGCCGCAGCGCCAGTAAACAATTCGCCCCAGGAATTATTCGCTTTCCTGGGGCGAATTTCGCGTGGAAACGGTAAGTACAAACCGATTAATAATATCCCACGGCGCTGCCGCTAATGTTTTTGATTGGTAATCTAATTCTGCTGCCAACTGTGTCAACTCGCGTACGCTTGCCGCGCTAAAATATGGCACAAGCGCCTGCAGCTTCTTGGCGACAAACGGATGGATCGCCAGATCGCTCGCGATCTGCACGGACGAAGCGCCTTCTGCCATCATCACTGCCGCAAGTTGCGCCCACTGCACCCACAATAATGCCATCACCTTGTACGGATCATCAGTTGCATGCAATTCGCTAAGCGCTTTTTGCACCGCCTGCACATCGCGCCGTGCGGCTAATTCCAATATGTCAAACACCGAAAATTCCCGCGCTGGCGGTAACACTGTTGCAATAACCTCATCCGTTACCGTATCAACGTTTGCAAGCGCTCTTACGGCGTGCGCCAACTGTAATTGGTCGACTTCTGCTATCCGCGATGTTTCGTTCGGTACGAGCGCCCGTGAAACCATATTGGCCGCTTGCGCCCGCGAGATCTTCACGCCCTGCGCACGCGCTAAATCCCGCAGCCACGTTTCTGCCGCTGAGCGCGTACGCTCCGTTAACGGCTCGGCGGCGATGACTTCACCCGCGCGCGCAAGTGCTTTGTACGCCTTTGTGCGTTTATCAGGCTTTGTTTCAACTAGCACAAGCGTTGTATCGGCGCTAACGTCACGCGCCCACTCGCCAAGCTTTGCCCACAACTCCTTATGCTCTGATAGCTGCCTTAGCACAACGAGCCGCGTTTCGTGGAATAAACTCGCTCCACGCACAATATCCGCCAAATTGTTTAGGCTAAGCCGATCTGCGTCAATCGTCTCTGCGCGCACGCCAAGCCGCTTCGCAAGCGCCGCGATCTCTTGTCGCACGCGGTATTCATTTGTACCTAGTATCAGATAAACCACTATTTTAGTATACCGCTGCGGCGCCCCGTTCGTATAGACTGCCGGCTAGCGCTTACCATTAAGAGCGCCTCGCCGCATGCATAAACCTTCTTTACCACTATTTACTCTAACGGAAGCACTTGGCATACCGGGCATATATGCGTACCGCGCCCTGCGACGCGAATTTTTTGGATAGTACTGTCAGGATGGCGCTGGCAAGGTTGGTTCTCACGGCGGAAAACATGCGCAAACTGCAAATAGTTGCCTTTATTCCCTTCGGCATCAACATAATTTTTATCAGTACTGCCGCCCATTTCAATACCAAGCGCTAAAACTTTTTTGATGTTCGTAAGCAGTACAGTGAGCTGCGCGTCGCTCAGCGCATGTACGCGCATCGCCGGATGAATACGCGCTTGCCACAGCGATTCATCGGCGTAAATATTACCAACGCCGGCAATAACCGACTGGTCAAGAATTGCGGCTTTAACGGTCGTATTATTGCGGCGGCGAATGCGCGAAATAAACGCCGCCGAGCCACAGGAATCACCAAGCGGCTCCGGACCAACGCGGCGCATAAATGGCATATCTGACACCTCTGCCGTCGGATACAATTTCATCCAGCCGAACTTGCGCATATCGTTAAAAAAGAGCTGCGAGCCATCAGTAAAATCAATAATAACGCGCGTATGGCGATCGGGTAGCTCGTGGATCAAACTATCCGTTGGATGTCCGCCACCCCAACGCTCCGCACCAACAAACACTAACTGCCCTGTCATTTTTAGATGAACGACAAGCGTATAGTGCGTGTCTAGCTCAATGAGCAAAACTTTTGCGCGCCGCCGTACCGCTATGACGCGAGCGTTATGCAAAAAGTGCGCGACCGCTGTCGGATCGTTCGGGAAACTTTTTGGCGAATCGCAGTGGTGCGCCTGCGCGATCATCTTGCCAGTAATTAGCCGGTTGAGCCCGCGGCGAATTGTTTCAACTTCGGGCAGTTCAGGCATGCGCCGCCTCAAGCCATGCCTGAACTGCTGCCATCGTCTGGGCGTTTGATGTATGCAAGATTGATGAAAGCCCCGCTACTTCGGCGCCGTCGCAGTTCTCTGGCTTATCATCAACCATGACGCAATCGCCCGCCGGCATACTGAGCCGCTCCACCGCAAGCGTAAATACTGCTGGATTCGGCTTCGCTAAGCCCTCAGCAAACGATAAAATTTTTACATCAAACATATCATCAAGCTCGCCTGGCGCAAATAGTCCGTCCAGCGTGCCGCTGCTCACGTTGCTTAAAAGTGCGAGCGGTACGCCATCGGCATGCAATTGCTTTACATACGTAATAAGCGGTTCGTTGCGTACGCGCGCTTGCTTAAGCGTTACTCTCACCTCGTCAATCGTCCAGCCAAGCACTGCTGCTACACCCCGTACATACTCCGCACTCGAAATATATCCGTAGTCTGCCTGCGTGTTCAGATCGCGCAACTCCTTCACGCGCTCCGGCTGGCATTTCGCCGCCAACACCTCAAAACTACTGCCGCACAATACTCCAAAACAATCGAAAATAACGCCGCGCATGCCCGCCTTTCTTTTAATAAATGTTGTTAAAGCTCGACTTAAATTCAGGAATTTGGTTCACAAAAAGCGCATGAATTTTCAAGGGGTCGGCGCCAAGCGTGCCCGGCGAATCCTTGCAGGTTGAACCCCACACCGTGTGATCGGCAGTCGCGCCGTTGACCGTTTCAAATTTATACACGATACCGTTCGTAGCGCACACGCCGCGGATATCTGAATCGTCTTCTTTGCCGCGCACTACGCCAATGTTTGCTTTATCAAGCGCATACGTAAATTGTTCATACGCCGTCGCATTGTTGTCGTAGGTTTTTTGGCTCTCAACCTTGTCGAGATAGCCGTTGTAAACCGTGTAGGTTCGGGCAGTTGGCGTAATAACAATTTGATAGCTTTTGAACTTCTCATCGGCGACAATCGGTCCGCGTACCGTCCAGCGCACGCTGCGCGTTGCATCTTGGCTAACCGCCGCCATTTGCAGTGTTTGCTTTTGCGCCTGATCAGATTGCTGGTTATCGTTTGGCGTGCCGCCCTGCAGCATAGAGCGCACAAACGTCACAGCGACAGCAATTACAATCACAACCACAACGATCGTGATAAACACAGGTAAAATTCTCGGCCGCGATCCTCGATACATATCAATATATTTACATTCTTAGGGTAAAAAGTCAATCAGATTGTATGCTGCCAGCCTATCGGCGCGTACTGGTTTACTTCCGGTTTAGCACAAACATCACTCAGCGCCGCATCAATATTATTATAGTCATTAATACGCGACATGACGGCATCAAGCGGCAGATATAAGCTGCCGCTTGAATCGGTAACGACAAACCCACGCTCATCTTTTAGCGATATAACTTCATATGTCGTGCCGCCTTCACAGTTTAGCGTTTCAATTGACGCGACATCATTCGGTCCCAATGGCGGCGGCAAAAGGGTATTTGTCTGCTTGCTTACTACAGGATCCGTCCCGATAAGAACTGATCCGTCATCACCTTCCCGAGTGCGGGTAATACACCAACCAGAGCCGTCCGGCTCATCTTTCCTGCTCCCATCGTTTCGTACTTCAACAATACTGCTATCTTTTGCTACGAACTGACCAAATGAGAAGCCAAGCGATTCGCCCGTTGTTTCGCGCCCATCGATATATGCCGCAAAAGCTTCAATATGATGATCAAGTGTGCCGTTTTGCCGCAATACATCCGCATAGTCAAGCGTTAAGCTATTCTGCCGTTCGCGCGATAATAGCTCTGTCGACGCTATTGTTTCGGCGTATGCATCATCACCCTCCCCTAGCGTGTTACCGTTGCTGAATGGGTTTTCTGGTGAGCTATACATACCAATGCCTCTTTTGTCTTATGTTAAAATGACACCTACATCATACGCTTTTCCTGGCAAAAAGTCCATAGTTTTTGCGGGTATTATCGTGCAAATGTTACACATCACCCCAATGCGCGCCGATTTTCACATCAACCCGCAAGCGAACGCCGAGTTTGGGATAGACCTGCTCCATCGCGTCGACCAGAAGCGCCGCAACTGCCTTCGCCTCAGCGCGCGGGCACTCAACCAAGATACTATCGTGAATTTGCAGGATTTGCCGCGCCTCGGGGTAATCGCGGTCAAGCAACTGTTGTATTTTTATCATCGCAAGTTTCATAAGATCAGCTTCCGTGCCCTGAATTGGCATATTTGCAGCAGCACGCTCTGCCGCATTACGTACAGCAAAATTGCTCGACTTCACATCGGGCGTCCAGCGGCGGCGCCCAAACAGTGTCTCGACAAAACCGTCGTCGTGCGCCTTTCGAATCGTATCCGCCATATACGCTTTCAGGTTTGGATGCATACGGTAATATTCATCAATAAAATGCTGCGCTTCAGCGTAATTCATATGCGCCGCGGCCGCTAACCCATGCTGGCTCATGCCGTACAACACGCCAAAATTCACTACTTTGGCGCGCCGGCGCTGCGCGGGCGTCACGTCATCAAGCGGTACGCCATACACTTCAGCGGCAGTTTTAGCGTGAATATCGGTGTCGCTGTTGAAATCGTCAATCATACCCTGCTCACCCGCCATCACCGCCGCAAGACGCAGCTCAAACTGCGAATAATCGGCGTTTACGAACATATTTCCATCTGCCGGCACAAATGCATCGCGAATATGCCGCCCAAGCGCCGTACGGATTGGAATATTCTGCAGGTTCGGGTCGGTACTGCTCAGTCGCCCCGTCGCCACAACATCTTGGTTAAATGTTGTATGCACATAGCCGCGCTCGTCGGCTTGGTGCGGCAACGTCGCGACATACGTATTTTGTAATTTCGTTAGCTCACGGTAGCGTTCAACCAGTTCAACAATTGGATGCTGCCCGCGCAATTTATCCAATTCTTTTTGCCCGGTGCTATATCCCGTGTGTCCTTTTTTGATTCCAGCGGTCGGCAATTGGAGCTTAGTAAATAATGCTTCAGACAGCTGCATCGGGCTGGAAACGTTAAATTTGTAGCCGACCATATCGTACACCTGCGCCTGCACGTCCGCAATTTCGCGAGTTAATTTTGTGTTCATCGCATCAAGCACGCCCGCGTCCAAGCGAATCCCCTGATGTTCCATGCGCGCCAGGATCGCAATCAGCGGAAAATCCATCTCGTGCGCCACGCGCGACAAGTCGGGCAACGCTTCAAATGCTTGCCGCTGTTCATCATACAACGCCCAGATCGCGCGAACGGCATTTTTGGGACTATCAATTGACTCTAGCCCAACTAAATCTTCCAACCGACGTGATTTTCGCAACGGATTTAGGAGGAACGAACCCTGCGCCGTATCATGTTGTACTTCTGGCAACGTTGTGATTCCGTCGGCAAGCAACTGCTTCAAAAACTTTTTTACATCATGCCCGACTATTGGTACGTGAGTAAGGATTTTTACCGCATCGGCGCAAGAAAGACGCGCAGCCTTTGTACGTTCGTGGCTAAGCCACACGTCGTCGCCGTCAGCCCAAACTACTAATTCCGGCGCCATCATCAAAACCGCCTGCGCTGTGCCTGGTTCGATTTCTTCAACATCATTCGTGTCGAGTACCGCTGCCGGTGTGTCATCTTTCATTGCGTCCGGCAATTTGCGCAGCAGGCTGCGAAATTCCAACTTCACCAACATCGCTTTCAACTTTGCTGTATCAAGTCGCGCGATATCCATCGCTGGCAGATCCAGTGCCACCGGTGCATCAAACATTAACGCTGCAAGCCGCTTACTCATATACGCCGAATCTTTGCCTGCAATTAATTTCTTGCGCACACTTTCCTTCACGTCATCAAGATGCTCGTAAATGCCGTCGAGTGTATCAAATTGCTGCAATAGCTGTGTCGCCGTCTTTTCGCCAACGCCCGGCACACCCGGCAAATTGTCGCTCGAATCACCTTTCAGTGCCTTCAAATCCAAAAATTGCTCCGTCCGAATACCATATTTTTGTTCAAAATATTCCGCCGTAAATTCCTCTATGT
>ERZ772960.937-NODE-937-length-24381-cov-2.969457_pt1 | contig 24381 bp, 23 predicted proteins | sample MGYA00580678_ERZ772960 | MGnify/ENA primary metagenome ERZ772960 (study PRJEB29015, sample SAMEA2737930) | human oral metagenome | biome: human oral; feature: human-associated habitat; material: dental | place: China | collected 2059 ... | reverse complement strand
TTTGAGGTACTTTATTCTTCAATATCGTTGCCATTTTCTGTTTCTGCCTCAGCATCTTCATTATTATCTACATCTGTGTAATCTTCACTGTCTGCAGACATATCTTCATTTCCGTCTAATGAGTCAAATACTCCAAGCTCTCTTGCCTGACTTTCACTCTTTATATCTATCTTATATCCTGTAAGTCTTGCAGCAAGTCTGGCATTCTGACCTTCCTTACCTATTGCAAGTGAAAGTTGATAATCGGGAACAATTACATCTGCTTCCTTGGTTTCCTCATCTGCTACAACTGCTATAACCTTTGCAGGAGAAAGTGCATTTTCTATCAGATATGCCGGATTGTCATCCCAGTTTACAATATCTACTTTTTCGTCTCGAAGCTCCTCCACTACGGCATTTACTCTGACACCGTCTACACCTACACAAGCTCCTACCGGATCAATATCCGGCTCATGACTGCATACTGCAATCTTTGTTCTTGAGCCTGCTTCTCTGGCTATTGACTTTATCTCAACCACGCCGTCTCTAATCTCAGGTACTTGTGCTTCAAACAATCTCTTTACAAACTCGGGATGTGTTCTTGATACCGATATTCTGGGTCCCTTGGGATTATCCTTTACTTCAAGTACAAATACCTTTAATCTGTCTCCAAGCTTTAATTCTTCGCCCTTTACCTGCTCACTTTCAGCAAGTACCGCATCTATTTTGCCAAGATTTATTGCTATATTCTTGCCCATAAATCTTGTGACAACTCCGCTTACTATATCTCTTTCCTTCATATAGTAGTCATTGAAGATGACTTTTCTTTCTTCTTCTCTTATCTTTTGTAAGATAACATTCTTTGCTACTCCTGCTGCAATTCTACCGAATTCTTTTGAAATAACAGGCACCAACACTGTATCTCCTACACCCAGATTCGGATTTTGCATTCTTGCTTCCGCAAGTGATATCTTTGTTGCCCTATCCTCTAAGCTTGGCTTATTACCGAGACTTTCCACCACTTCTTTAGCCTGTATTATAGAATAGTCACATGTAGTGGGATTTACACTTACCTTTACATTGTCTGCCGTTCCGAAGCTGTTTTTACATGCAGAAATCAATGAGTTTTCAATAGCTTCTAAAATTGCCGCCTTACTTATATTTTTTTCTTTTTCCAAGAGATCAAGTGCCTCAAGTAATTCCTTATTCATCCTTTGTATTATCCTCCGTTAAAAATCTATTTTCAATCTGATATTTGCAATTTCTTTTTTTGTAAAGACCTCGTCTTTATCTTCTGTTTCTACGGTTATATTTTCACCGTCAAATGATTTTAATACTCCTTCGAAATCCTTCACACCGTCCCTTGCCTTATAGAGCTTTAACTCAACTTCCTTTCCAAGTTCTCTAAGAAAATCTTTGTCCTTTTTTAGAGTTCTGCCAAGTCCCGGTGAAGATACCTCTAAAATATATCCTTCGTCAATAAAATCTTCTTCATCCAACCAATCACTGAGATGTCTTGAAATCTCGGCACAATCCTCTATTCCTATACCTCCATCCATATCACAGTACACCCTTAGGTAGTATTCTCCCGCTTCTTTGACAAATTCGATATCTACCAACTCAAATTTCAGTTCACTGCTTAGTTTTTCCAAGAACTCTTCAGTTCTTTTTACATAAGTTTCGCTTTTGCTCATTTCCATCCTTTCATATGCATAAAAAAGTGGACCCACCGGCCCACTTTCCTGTCAAACATATTTTAATCACTATAGCATATTTCTTACCTAAATGCAAGGGAAAAATCAGATTCCATGCTTACTTGACCCAATTACATACTTCTAAATCGGGAACTCTTGTGAACTTCGTTATCTTCTCTGTCAACCATAAAGTTGTCTGAAAACATATCTATAGCTGTAATAAAGGAATCCCACTTGCTATTTTTAGGCAATAGAACCACTGCATCACCAATTTTATTTACCATCACCTCATCACAATGAAATCTATACTCCTTGGGCAATCTTACCGCCTGACTTCTACCATTTTCAAAAACTTTTGCTGTCAACATAAAATCACCATCCTTTTTAAATAATTATATACCAAGATATATACCGATCCAATATTTATACAACCTTTATAGTATTCTATGTGTGTATACGAGTTTTCATATATCCTACAAAGCATTAAATATATTGAGCCGGCTGCCGACTAACTATAATATCAATACGCATCAATATAGCTTGCCAATGCATAGCCTTCTATTCCGCCATAGTTGATATAATAAAATCCGTTATCGGCACCGCTATAGACTGTAACTATGGCTCCCAACGGAATCTTTATAAGCTCCTCTCCCTTTGTACTTGGAGTCTTACGAAGAGTTATAAATTCATCACATCTGACTACTTTACCTCTCCATGATAAGTCTGCCGCAGTTGTGGAAGCCACATAGTGATCATAAGGGTCAACACTTAAATACGATGCCAGTGCATAGCCTGTACTGCCGTTATAGCTGACTTTATAAAAGCCGTTTGATGCATTCTCCATAAAACTTACCGCCGCACCTAAAGGTATCTGTCTTATCTCCTTTGCACTTGTAGAATCTGCTGTGCGAAGTGTAATACTTTCATTACAGTTCACTACATAAAGAGTAGTCAAAACCTGTGTATTGGCAGTAGCAGCCTCTTCTGCCTGAGTCTGTATCTGCGTTGTCTGTGACATATCTTGAGTACTCACCGGCTCCGTCTCTACTATACTGTTTTCTTCCACTGTAGGAACGCTCTCATCCTCTTTAGATTCCTTTTCATCCCTATCTTCCTCTGTAGTCTTGTTATCACCGCCAAGTTCTATTGTTATACTTTTTGAACCGCAACCTGTCAAAATACATATAATAACAAGTATACAAAATAAATATATTGTTGTTTTTCTCATAAAGCCTCCACTACTTATTAAAATACTGATCTATAGCATTTGCCATAGAAGTCGCAATGGCATCCTTCTTTGTTGAGAGTATCTTGGCATCATCTGCATTATCTGCAAATCCTACCTCCACCAAACAGGTAGGTATTGAAGAATATGAGAATATTCTAATGACTGCCGAATGTGTCCCCTTATTCTTTAATCCTGTAGTCATAGTAATATTATTTTCCATATTTGTGGCAAGTTTCTTTGACAACTCTATATTTGACTTTGTAAGTCCCATTATACTTGTATATCCCGGATAAGTATCGCCTGATATATAGTCATTGTCTCCGGGGTAGAAGCTTAGAGTACCTGAGTTTTTACCTGTATTTGAATGAATCGATACCATTATATCCGAGGTCTCACCTGCTATAGCACTTCTGGCACCGTTTGAAATATTTTGATTAAAATCGGTTCTGCTCATAACCACACGATATCCTTTATTTATAAGCAAATCCTTAAGTTTCAGTGCCACCTTTAAGCTGAACTCAGGCTCCGTCTCTGTTTTGTCATAGACATTTTTGCTGTCTCTGGCTTCGACACCGACTCCGTAAGCCTTACTTCCTACCATAGAAGTATTCATGCTCTTTAACAGTGAATCATCTACAGGATAATATTTTTCTCTTTTTTGGTTTGCTTCAGGTGCATTATTGTCACCATGTCCGGGATCTACAAATACAGTATGACCGTTAAATGCCTTAGGTTCAAATACATATGCCTTATAGTCAGGTGCACTTCCGTCGGCATTTTTCCATAAATACGGTCTGTACTTTGAGCTTTCACTTAAATGATAAACTCCGTTATCTGCAACTATGTTTTTTTCTTTTGTATTCTTTTTCTCAGACTGAGTACCTGCCTGCGTAGCGGCGGCGGTCTCTATAGTATTATACCTTGTAACAGGTTTTACCTTCCTCTTTGCCATGCCTGCACTTGCACTTATACTTGCTGTTGCAGATATAACCAGTACACTTGCAAATAATAAACTATATATTTTATTTCTTTTCATATTCACTCCTTACTTTGTATATCCCTTCTCCTTTTCATAAGATACTATTAAATTCCTGTTTTGAATTTCAATATCACTTAACATAGTATCACTGAAGCGGTCTGCCGGAATAGTTCCATGATACCAGCTGCATGAATTAAAATAATTTTGAAGTCCGGCATCATCAAACATTCTTCCATGTTTTGCATAGATTTCATTTCTTGCAATTCGACACTGTTCGGCGCTAAGTCCTGCCAGCTCACTTTTATCAAGTACTCTTGTGCTGCTGTCAGGCAAAACAAAATCATTGTTTAATGCCACAGTTGTCTGTACAGTTTCAGTCTGTGAAACTGTAGGTACAGTATCAGGCTCAGTCTGTGAAACTGTCGGCATAGTCCTCTCTTCACTCTCACGCTCTTTTTCCTTAGCTTTTCTATCATTTTCTTTCTTGGACGGCTTATCACTCTTATCAAGTACACTTTCCTGTTTTTCATTATTCTCAATTGATATACTGATAAATCCTGACTGTATGAGGGCAAAGAAAATAAGAAGAATTGCCACGATAATACCGAGGATTGTAATAATTACAATCTTAAAGCCTTTATTCTTCTTCGGCTTTTTTACAGGTAAATTTTTGTCTGTATCAGTATCATTACTGTTACCGGACTGTAAAACAGCTACAGGACTTAAAGCACTGTCATCCTTTTTCAGATTTACCTTGCCGCCTGCTAAAATCCTGTCGGAATTACCTGTATTGCTGTTTTTATGACTTTCATACTGTTCTATCGGTGTACCGCAGTTTGTGCAATACTTTAGACTGTCTCTTATCTGCTTACCGCATTTTGAACAAAACATTCCATTCCTCCTTATCTATCTGAATATTTCATATTCATCAAAGAATATTGTCCACTTGCCGTCTTCCTTTATAAGATAAAGATCGTCAATACTGTCTGATGAAGACTTCTTGCTGCCCTTTACGGTAAGCTTTAGTTTATCAATCTTTATCATCTTTGTAATGCCGTTTGTATCAACATTGTAGTCGTCTGAAAGCTTATCCTTATACTTTTCAAGTTTCCTGTCGGTAACTTCAGACTTGTCCTTTATCTCATAAGTAATCTTTTTAACCTCACCGTCTATTCTATCCTCATAGCTGTCAAGCTTGTTATCTAGGAATCTGTCAATCATCTTGTCATAATCCTTGGATTTGTAAATATCTTCACTTATGCTGCTTGATATGGATACAATTGTTGTACTGTCATTGTTCTTTATCGCCTTAACCATCGTGTTCAAAGTAGATTTATATCCTGATCCGCCACCGATTATATTTGCTATTACCGCTATAACAGCTATTACAACTACAGCAACCGCAATGCCAAGCTTTTTATTGTTGCCTCCTTCACCTGTAGCCTTTTGCTCTTTTTTATCCTTCACGACATTTGAAACGGGAGTACCGCATTGTCCGCATACCACATCTCCGTCTTCCATCGGCGCTCCGCAATTTGCACAGAATTTTGCCATAATATTATTTCCTCCTCGATATGTAATAGAATCTTCTTTATACAGTAAATTTTACCATAATTGATTCTTAAATACTATAAAAAGTAACTTTTTATTAAGTATATCATAATTATATAATCATAATTTTGTTATCATATTTCGTAAGTAACAGATAAATCTGTCTATTGTCAGCAATCCTATAACAAACAGAACAAATTCATAAAAACTTCCGTCTTCAACCATACTCAAATAGTAGTATATAGGATCTAAATTTGTAATAAACCTAATTCCTAAAACTCTCACATCAAATATTATAGGTGCAAAAATAATCAAAAATAAAACAATGGGAAAGATTAAGGCTTCCAATATTTCACTTCTTTTAAAACAATTTCTAAGTATATCGGCAATCAGTATAAATGAAGTCACAATCAGAAACATTGCACTTATCTCAATCAAAAGATCTTTTACCTGTCTTGTCAAAAACAAAGTCAAAAGCATTACCGTTGCCAGATTAGTTGAAATACCTATACTGTAAACCGGTGCGATTACTCTCCTAAGTTTCCTGTCAGTCATAGAAAAAAGTCCGTTTTTTTCATCACTCAAAAAATAGATATTGGCAGTCAAGCTGCCTACAAACAGCCATATACACATAAAACCCCTTATAGGGTATGTTATATAGTTAAGTTCCTCGTAGGGACTCTTTCCGTTTACACCTTCAAACTTTATAAAATCATCCTCTATGTTTATATTATTAAAATATTTATCAAGTATATCAGTATCACTTATATTGATTTTTTTCATATATTTTATATACTCACAGTGTGCAATATAAGGATACAGTACGGCATACAGCTTTTCTCTTGTGACACTGTTTATGGTAGAGTCATTGCCTTGAATTACCTCTATACTTTTATCTCCGATATTATCAAGTGAATCGGGAAATACCCATATAATATCAAGCTTTCCTCTTTGCAGTTTTTCCTTTGCAAGCTGTTCGTCTTCATAAACTTCAAAGTCAAGTACACTCTTCTCACTCTTAAGCTTATTTACAACCGCTCTTACATCACTGTTACATGACGCACCTGCTACGATTCCGATATCAAGCAACCCCTTTTTTTGCTTGGATACAGACATTATACCAAGTACAAGCAAAGGCAATGATAAAAGCATTATGATAAACTCCGCTCTTTTTAAAAGTCTTTTGTTTAATGCTATATACCATCTTTTTATTGTCCGGATATTATCTTTTATTTCGTAAAGCATATACCCCTCCGATAAATAAGATACTGTATAAAAGTATAATTATAAAGCAAAAAATATCTACACTATATCCCATACCGTCACTAAGCACCTGTATTCCTGCACCTGAAGGCAAAAATATTGAAAGTTTCCTTATAATATCAGGAAAGAAGCTTATAGGATATATACATCCTCCTATATACCCAAGTGAAATACTAAGTAACAGCTCTGCAAGTACAGCTACAACCCTTTTATATATTATCTCATATATAAATAAGTGCATTGAGGCAAACATAACAGACAAAAAAACTATATTTTTACAATATTCAAATAAATTTACAAAATTATGATTCCCGGGTAAAATCGCAACTGTCAAAGCCATACCGCCTGTAAATATAAGCACTGTTAAAATTATATATAGGCTTATTACAAACATATCCGCAATAAGTGAATCACCATATGAAAGCCCTCTTGATTTCAATACTCTTAAAAGACTTTCATTTTTTTTACAAAGCAGTTCCCCAAGTCCAAGCCCTGTAAGCATCATAAAAAGAACATTCATTCCGCAAATATAATTATCCACATCTGACAGTCCGCTAACTGTATCAATACTTTTTACATCATATATTCTTCCCCTGCTCATTACATTCTTTAAAAGCTCTATATTAAACTCGGTATTTGCCCTCTCTCTGTTATATACCTGCGGATGATCAATTAGATAATTATCCGTTGCATAGATTGCTCTTTCAGAGTTCAATAAAAGCGTTGAAAAAACAGATGCAACCTCCTTTGACAAAGCACTTATCATACCTGCTCCCGAACTTATATATTCTACAGGTCTGTTCTCTCCTTTTTCAAGTGCCTCTATAAAGTCCTTATCTATTTTAAAATATCCTATTATCTCACCGGCTTTCAGATATTTTCTTGCCGCAGCCTCGTCCATATTTATAAACTTTATTGAAAACCTTGAAGCATCCATGTTATTTAGCATCTCCACTCCAAGCTTCATATATCTATTTTCAATACTTCCTACTATACCTACTCCTATCCTGCTTTGTGACTTACTTGTCGTCTCGATTTTCAAAGCAAAAATACCGCAAATACCTGCTATTGTCAAAAAATTAAATAAAAGAGCCATAGGAAGTACTCGAAATAATCTCTTTATTTGAATCAAAAGATAAGATTTAAACATCTAATCACCTATCAATTTTGCAAGATTTTTTATATTGCCGTCAAAGCGGTATTCATTAAGTACGCCATCCTTTAAAATATAATGCCTGTCGCATAAATTAAGCTCGCCTTCATCATGTGTTACAAGTATGACTATTCCTCCCATATCGGTAAATTTTTTTATATACTCATGTATTATCTCCTTTGCCACAATATCAAGTGCCGCACTCGGCTCATCCATAAGCAATATCTTTGAATGTTCCTTTACAGCACAGGCAATTGAAAGTCTCTTTTTCATACCCTCGCTTAAAGTAGATACTCTTTTGTTTATAAATTTTGTAATACCAAGTTCTTTTATTATTCCCTCTTTTGCACTCATATTCAAATATTTCCTGTCATGCCAAAGCAAAAGATTATCCTTGCCCGAAAGTTCCTCTATAAGAGGATTGCACTGCGGTATTATTCCTACAAGAAATCTTCTCCTTTTATCATCCTTTAAAAGATCATAATCCTCACAGATAAACTCTCCTTCATCTGCATCCGTTATTCCCGCCAATATAGAGAGAATGGTAGTCTTTCCACTACCATTCCCTCCTAAAATCCCTATGCAACTGCCAAACTCTATATTAAGAGTTACTCCTTTCAGAATATCTCTTTTGCCGTATCTTTTCTTTAGTCCTACTATATCTATACTACTTGATTTCATCTTCCAACTCATCCACATACTCACTTGGGACTCCCGCCTGCCTTAACCTGTCTGTGAGTTTGTCCTTATCAAAGCTTTCTACATACTCATGTAAATCCGTATCTTCGGCAAAGTCAAGTTTCTTTCCGTCAAGCTCGTTCGGCTTTTTGAATTTGCCTGTTGCATCATCTATACCAAATCTTAAAAGACTGTCGTCATCTTTCATAAGACTTAAAATAACCGAACTCTTATTTGTGTCCTCCTGTATAATTACACCAACACTGTAGTCCGCTATATCACTGTCGGTTACAGCCGCCACATCAAAGTCCATATCCATATATCCGTTTTTCAACTTTTTAAAATCTATTCTGTTGACACCGATACTTAGAGTTTGTCCTGAATATGTAATATCAAAATCTCCGATCAAAACAGAGTTCTTCATCTTACCCCTACCTGTAAGACTTGCCGTATTATATCCGTCACTTATATTGATTTCAACCCCCAGCTTTGAGCCATTTACAGGAGTCTTATACTCCATTATTGTCTGATTGTCTACAACCAATTCCTTTGCTACAACTTTCTTACCTGAAACCCATACACTGCACTCAAGGTCGTTAAACTGTTCACTGTCGGCATATTCACGCTCAAGCTCTGCAATACTTTTGAATTCATCATATGCATCCTTACCTGATATTCCGTTATCTGATAATTTTCCGTATGCATCTCCACAGTTTATAATCACTTCTTTGAGCTCGTCATCATCAAGTGCTTTATTAAGAATATCTTTTTTAATATCTTTTAATTTATCCCCCGATATATATGCTGTAAGCTTTGTAGCCTTTACTCTCACATCCTGTGCCTCTACACTGTCTGAAGACCTTTCTACATTATCTATATTTTCAAGAAAAATCTTTGTATACTTATCCGTAATCTTTTTGAGCTTGGCGGAATCGGGAAGAGCCTCTGCAAACATAGCATTCATACCCAATGTTTCAAAAGCATTGAATCTTCCCATATGTCCGATATTTCCGGATAATTTATTTGTATCAAATGTAAGTACATTATCTGAGAATTCAGGTAATTTTACCTGCATATTTTTATCACTCATATATGCATCTATCTTAAAAAGATTCTTTTTATTCAACTTCATATTCAACTCGATATCCATATCATCAAGTGTAATATTTCCGTTGTATTCTATTTGTGCACTGTCAAACCAATTGATATCATCCATAGAATATGGTAACTCAGATGTTAAAAAATCCTTTCCCTTATCAGACAACTCCAAACTCATAATACCGTTTGTATTGTATCCGTCTTTGTATGATTTGTATCTTTCCTTCATTCTGTCTATAGACTTTCCGACATAACCTATCACAGAGTCGGACTCTTTTTGTATCGCAGCCTTAAACTGATCTTTAGGTGAAGTAAACATACTCTTTACAACACCTGCTCCCGCAAATACGGCTCCGGCAACTGCAACTGCCGCCAAGACTCCGACTGTTAAAGCTACAGGTTTCTTTTTCTTCTTTTTTCCTTCATCATATCCGTCAAAAGCACTTTCACCTGCCGGCTTATAATCAGGGTTCTTTTCTCCGCAATTTGCACAGAACATCTCATCAGGTTCTAAATGTGCATTACATTTTTTGCAATTCATAAAATATCCTCCCAAAATCTCTATGAAATCTCTATGAATAATAAAATACTTGTATATTTATTTTACTATATTTTATATCTTTTTTCATTACAAATCGTATTTTATCAGATATAAAAAGAACCTTCGGCAAATAACCAAAGGTTCTTTTATATTAAAATTCGAATCCATCCGCTATAGCTTTGGCGTCCGCATTCGCCCATTTGTTTATCAAATCAGACTGCATAGACTTAATCACCTTCTACGGTATTCTTTGTCTGAAAATCTCCCCGGTCAAGGCAGACAAGCATATCGGATAATGCCCTCATAGATTAGAACATAGGTACAACCGCTCCATTGTACTTGGTTTCTATAAATTTCTTTACAGTGTCACTCTCAAGTGCCTTAATAAGTGCAAGTATTGCATCGGACTTCTCATCTCCCTCTCTTACAGCAATAATATTTGCATATGTTGTAGCTGCAAGCGACTTTGAATCCTCTATTGCAAGTGCATCACTTACCTTAAGTCCCGCCTGTATTGCATAGTTACCGTTTACAACTGCTATATCCACATCACCAAGTGTTCTTGCAACCTGTGCGGCTTCAATCTCCTGAATATCAAGATTCTTAGGATTCTCTACAATATCCTGCTTCGTAGCATTGATTCCCACACCCTCTTTTAATTTAAGAAGTCCGTTTGCCTCAAGTAAAAGCAAGGCTCTTGCCTCATTTGTAGCATCATTTGGTACTGAAACCTTAGCACCGTCCTTAAGTGCATCAAGTGACGCTGTCTTTCCTGCATAGATACCGAAAGGCTCATAGTGGATTGCACCGGCTGAAACTAAAGTTGTATTATGCTCTTTGTTGAAGTTTTCAAGGTATGGATAGTGCTGGAAGTAATTTGCATCAAGTTCCTTTGCATCAAGTGCTACATTCGGCTGAATATAGTCATTGTACTCAACAATTTTAAGGTCATATCCCTCTTCTTTTAAAACCGGCTTTGCAGCCTCAAGTATCTCGGCATGCGGTGCAGGAGATGCTCCGACAGTGATTGTCTTTAACTCTTTGCTTGCAGATGCACTCTCACTTGATGACTCGCTTACACTCTCACTTGTACTTTCGCTTGAAGTTGTTGTATCTGCCGCCTTCTTTGTGCATCCTGCCAAAGCAAGCAGTGATGCCAAACCTAATGCCAATAATATTCTTTTCTTCATATATATTCTCCTCCGTTATTTTCTTATATACAATGTATAGACTAAAAACAATATTCTGTCAATCCCTTATACTTGGTATGTTTATAGTCTTTTCTTATAACCTGTTATCTTACTCTCTTGTCAGAGTGCTTGGAACTTCTCATAAATATTTCCTGTATTATCTGTACAAGGATGACCAAAATAGCTACAGTGATAAACATGATATCTGTCTGATATCTGTAATAACCGTAGTTGATAGCAATAGTACCGAGTCCTCCGCCGCCTGTAAATCCGGCCATTGCCGAATAACCTAAAATAGTGGTCACGGATATAGCCGCACCTACCAAAAGTGAAGGTTTTGATTCAGGCAAAAGCACCTTAAATATGATTTGCATATTGCTTGCACCCATAGACTTTGCGGCCTCTATTACTCCGGCATCCACTTCTTTTAGAGAAGACTCCACCATTCTGGCAATATATGGCGCGGCGGCTATAACAAGAGGCGGTATAACCGCAACAGGACCTATGGAAGTACCTACCATCAGTCTTGTAAGCGGTATAACCATAATAAGTAAAATCATAAAAGGCACAGACCTTATCAAGTTTATTACAGAACCCAGTACACCGTTTAGTACAGGCATCGGCTTGATACCGCTTGTATCACTGACAACCAAAATAACTCCAAGCGGAATACCTATCACATATGAAAAGAGTGAAGAGGCGACAGTCATCAGCAAAGTCTCATACAAGCCTGTCAAAATCATTGAAACCATACTAATACTCCTTTCTCTTTTCAAGATTTATTTTTTCATTATCCTTGTCGGGAAAATCAATCTCATGGTATTTTATCTTTATTCCGTCCAAATATCTCTTTGCCCTTTGAGCTTCTTCTTCACCCGATATCTGAATAATCATATGTCCGTATGCACTGCCGCCGATATCCTTAGTCTGTGCATACAGTATATTTACAGGAATATCACAGGATAAAATCATATTTGAAAGTACAGGCTCAAACGAACTTCTGCCGTCAAACTCAATTCTTAGCTTAACACCTGAAACGATTTCTTTTCTCTCCATAACATCGCCAAGTATCAGCTTCTTTCCTATATCAGACTGCGGGTCGGCAAATATATCTTCGACCTTGCCCACCTCCGCAATCTTACTGTTTTCAATAATTGCTACCTTGTCACAGATACTTTCAATAACCTTCATCTCATGAGTAATTACTATTACGGTAATCCCCATCTTTTTATTGATATCCTTTATAAGGTCTAAAATCTGCCCTGTAGTATTGGGATCAAGTGCTGAGGTGGCTTCATCACATAATAATAACTTCGGATTTGTGGCAATCGCCCTTGCAATCGCCACCCTTTGCTTTTGCCCTCCTGAGAGTTGTGCAGGATATGCCTTTTCCCTGTTTGAAAGACCTACAAGGCTTAACAGCTCCTTTGCTCTTTGCCTTGCCTTAGCCTTTGACACTCCGCTTATTTCTAAAGGAAAGCAGACATTATCCAAGATATTTCTCTGTGAAAGCAGATTAAACTGTTGGAATATCATTCCCATATCTCTTCTGACTCTTCTTATCTGAAGTTCACTCATACTCTTAAGAGCTTTACCCTCAAAGAAAACATCTCCTTCAGTAGGTATCTCAAGATAATTGATACATCTTACAAGTGTAGACTTTCCTGCACCTGAAAGACCTATTATTCCGAATATCTCACCTTTACCGACATCCAGATTGATATTATCAAGAGCTTTGACATCACCGTTCTTTGTATGAAAGACCTTGCCCATGCCCTTTAAACTTACAATAGCATCCATATGCCCCCTTACCCACACAGTTCAGCTATTGACTGTGCAAATATTTTTGCCGCCGCTACAAGCTCATCTATCACTACAAACTCGTCGGCACCATGCATCTTTGTATCTGTTCCGGGGAATACTGCACCGAAAGCAACACCGTTTTCTATATCATGCACATAGGTTCCTCCGCCCATCGCAATACATTCTCCCTTAAGTCCTGTGTAGTCCTCATATATTGAAAGAAGTGTCTTTACAAAAGGTGAATCGGCATCCACCTCATGTGGCAATTTCACACTGTCATTCAAAAGCTCCACATCAATGTCCTTAAATTTATCTCTTACAGTTTTAAGTATCTTATCTCCGTCTCCGCTTACAGGTATTCTACAGTCAAAGAATCCATGTAATCTGTCTGCTCTTAGGCTAAGCATTGAAAAAGCCAGTGTAAGTTCACCGCTTTTTTTATCTTTGACGGCAATACCGAGTGCATCACCTCTTGTATCACCATGCGGCATCAGCTTATATAACTTCTTTATGGTTTCTATTTTCTTTGAGTGTGAAAACTTAAGTTTTGAAAGCAACTCAAGCAGTCCTGTTATGGCATTATTACCCATCTGAGGAGTAGATGCGTGAGCATTTTTACCCATTGCCGTAATTTCAAATACCGGCTCAAGGTCATAGCTGAATTTTATACCTGTCTCCTTAGTTACCTTCTTTGCCTCTTTTTCCACTTCATCAATAGAAAAGCCCTCTATTACAGCCTTTGCCTTAGGCGGTACCACATTTACCTTTGTTCCGGCTTCAATACTTACAAGTCTTTTATCTCCTTTGTCCTCTAAAGTTGCTAAAAACTCTCCTTGAAGTTGTCCCTTTTCTATATTGACTACCGGAAACTCTCCGTCAGGTGAAAATGTCATAGGAGCCTGTTTTTCCTTGGTGTAATAATACTTTATACAGGCACTTCCACATTCCTCATCCGTTCCAAGTACAAGTCTTGTATTCTTTCTTACCGGAATACCGAGATCTTTTATGGCACGAAGTGCATACAGTGCCGCTATGGCAGGTCCCTTGTCATCAGATGTTCCTCTACCGTAAATTTTGCCGTCTACCACCTTCGGCTCAAACGGATTTGTTATACTCCAGCCCTCACCGGCAGGTACAACATCAAGATGTGCCAATATATCAAGTCCCTTTTCTTTTTTATTTAAGTCTATGGCACCGGCATAGTTGTCATAGTTTGTAATTTCAAAACCGTACTTTTCCGCCATATCAAGTGCCAAAACAAGTGCTCTTCTTGGTCCGTCTCCAAACGGGGCTCCCTCTACATACTCACTTTTCTCACTGTCTATTGAGCAAAGCCTTTTTATGTCCTCCACCATTTCATCTTGATGCTCTTCTATATACTTTTCTATCTCTTCTCTATATTTTCTCATATTTTCCTTTCTAGTTTTTTCCAAACTCACTAAGTACCAGTCCTTCATTCCTTTCTTCAACCATTCTTACACTCCATGGATGTGTGAAGATAAGCAGCGGACGATCCTTAAGATCTTTAATTTTTTTCATATCACTTGTACCCTGAATCTTATCGATATCTACAGTAGATGATTCGTCAATCCATCTTATATGCTCATAAGGCAGTTTATCAAGTTTTACATCTACATTATATTCATTCTTCAGTCTGTAAGTCAGCACTTCAAACTGCAATACACCTACCACTCCTACTATTATCTCTTCCATTCCTGTATTATACTCCTGGAAAATCTGGATTGCACCCTCTTGTGCTATCTGATAGACACCTTTTAAAAACTGTTTTCTCTTCATAGTGTCCACCTGGCGCACTCTGGCAAAATGTTCAGGAGCAAATGTAGGAATACCCTCAAACTCTACATTATTTACAGTGGTCAAAGTATCACCGATGCCGAAGATTCCCGGGTCAAATACTCCTATAATATCTCCCGCATACGCCTTTTCCACTATCTTTCTCTCATCCGCCATCATCTGTGTGGACTGATTGAGTCGGATTTTTTTGTTTCCCTGAACATGAATAACTTCCATACCTGCATCATACTCACCTGAACATATCCTCATAAAAGCAATTCTGTCCCTATGTGCCTTGTTCATATTTGCCTGTATCTTAAATACAAATGCCGAGAAAAACTCATCCTTCATAGGGTCTACATATCCTTCATGTGTTTTTCTCTTTAACGGTGATGAAGTCATCCTAAGGAAATGCTCAAGAAAGGTCTGCACACCGAAATTTGTAAGGGCGGAACCGAAAAATACCGGACTAAGTTCACCTACGGACACCTTATCCATATCAAGTTCGTCACTGGCGCCGTCCAAAAGTTCTATATCATTTCTTAGTATATCCGCATAGTCAAAACCGATGTAGTCATCAAGTTTACTGTCATCAAGTTCAATAAGTTGTGTATCTACTTCCTTCATACCTGCATTGGCTGCTGTAAACTTATTTATCTGCTTTGTCTGTCTGTCATATACACCCTTAAAATTCTTGCCTGAACCTATAGGCCAGTTCACAGGGCAAGTCCTTATACCCAGTACACTCTCAATATCGTCTAAAAGTTCAAAAGGATCTCTTGCCTCTCTGTCAAGCTTATTTATAAAAGTAAATATAGGTATCTTTCTCATAACACAGACCTTAAATAATTTGATTGTCTGTGCCTCAACGCCCTTGCCGGCATCTATTACCATTACTGCCGAATCCGCCGCCATCAAAGTTCTGTAGGTATCCTCGGAGAAATCCTGATGTCCGGGGGTATCAAGTATGTTTATACAAAACCCTTCATAATTAAACTGCATAACGGAAGAGGTTACAGAGATACCTCTCTCCTTTTCTATCTCCATCCAGTCACTGACTGCATACTTGGCTGTCTTTTTTCCCTTTACACTTCCTGCCAGGTTTATAGCCCCGCCATAGAGCAAAAACTTCTCTGTAAGCGTTGTCTTTCCCGCATCAGGGTGTGATATTATGGCGAATGTTCTTCTCTTACTTATCTCTTCAAAATTCACTTAAAAATTCCTCACTATCTCATCAAATATCTTTTTTGCCACCTCAAGTTTGGACAGCTTATCAAGTATTATCTCTTTATCCTTTGTAAATATGGTAACTACATTTGTATCGGTTCCGAAGCCTGCACCTGCAACCTTTACATTATTTGCAACGATCATATCTACATTTTTACTTTTCAACTTCTTTTTTGAGTTTGCTTCCATATTTTCCGTTTCCATAGAAAATCCGCATAAAAACTGCTTTTTAGGATTGTCAGCCCTTCTCTTGCCAAGTTCTTTTAAAATATCTTTAGTTCTTGAAAGTTCTATAGATAAGTCCGTATCTTTTTTCTTTATTTTCTCATCACTGTATTTTGCAGGTGTATAATCCGCCACTGCGGCAGCCTTTATAATAATATCCTGTGAGTCGGATATTTTCATTATCTCATCATACATGTCCTTTGCCGACTCTATATCTATCCTCGTGATAAAATCCGGTACAAATACATCGGAGGGGCCGATCACCAGAGTTACCTTGGCACCTCTGTATGCCGCCATCTTTGCAAGTTCAACCCCCATCTTTCCGGTGGAGTTATTGGAAATATATCTCACCGGATCAATAGCCTCTCTTGTCGGACCTGCACTTACACATACCTTTTTGCCTGTCAAATCCTTTTCCTTATAAACCGCTTTTTTGATATGTTCTAAAAGCATCTCGGGCTGCGGCATCTTTCCGGCTCCGCTGTCACCGCAGGCCAGATGACCGCTGTCAGGCAAAATAACTTCCATACCGTAGGTTCTAAGTTTCATCATATTATGTCTTACTATCTTATTTTCATACATAGTTGTATTCATAGCCGGCGAAATTACTATAGGGCATCTCATTGCAAGTGCTGTAGTTGTCAGCATATCATCTGCAATACCGTTTGCAAGCTTACCTGTCACATCCGCACTCGCAGGTGCAATAAGGAAAACATCCGCCCACTTCCCAAGCTCTATATGGTCTACCTTAAATTCAAAATTTCTGTCAAATGTATCTATATATACCTTATTTGCAGTCAACGTCTCAAATGTCATCGGTGTAATAAACTTTGCAGCATTCTCAGTCATAATCACCTTTACATTTGCCTTTTGCTTTTTTAGCATACTTGCAAGTGTTGCAATCTTATATGCTGCAATCCCTCCTGTAACTCCAAGTAATATATTTTTATTTTCCAGCATAAAGCCTCCAAAATCCTTATTGAATATCATACTTACCGATTATACGCTATTTTATTATTGCAAGCAATAAGATAGATTAGTATACTTTAATACAAAGTTTTTATTTTATAAAAGCTTTTATTTTATATAAGAAGGACAATTTTATGATATTAGCAATTGATATGGGTAACTCAAATATTGTAGTAGGTGGAATTGACAATAAGCAGATATATTTTCTTGAAAGAATCACCACACATACTACCAGAACGGAGCTTGAATACTCTATGTATATCAAAGGTATACTCGATATACATGATGTAAAGACAAAAGATATAGAGGGTGCGATACTCTCAAGTGTAGTACCGCCGCTTAATATTACCTTAAAAAATGCTGTAAAGAAAATACTCGGTATCGAATGTATGCTTGTAGAATCCGGTATGAAGACAGGCCTTAATATACTTATGGACAATCCTAAATCAGTAGGATCCGATATGATAGTTGATGCAATAGCCGCTATGTCTGAATACCCCCTGCCTCTTGCCGTCATTGACATGGGTACGGCTACCACTATCTCAGTAGTGGATGAACATGGCAATTATATAGGCGGCATCATACATCCCGGACTTCGTATCTCACTTGATACACTCAGCTCAAAAACCGCTCAGCTTCCACAAGTAAACCTTGATATACCAAAGAAGGTAATAGCAAAAAATACCGTTGACAGTATGAGAAGCGGTATACTCTTCGGTCATGCCGGCATGATGGACGGCATCATCTCTCGAATGGAAGAAGAACTTGGTCAAAAACTGAATGTAGTCGCCACAGGCGGTCTTGCCCCTTTTGTCACGCCGCTTTGTAAGCATGATATTATAGTAGATGACAATTTGCTCTTAAAGGGGCTGTTAAAACTTTATATCAAAAATCAATAAAATAATACCACCGGATTAGCCGGTGGTATTATTTGAAATATCAAAAAAGCCTTAGAAAACTTCTTATCTTTCTAAGGCTTAAATATCTTTATTTCTTTCTCTTTAAAAAATCCGGTACATTTATTTTGGCATCTCCATGCGGTCTGACCGTCGGTCTGACAGGTGTGATACCGGGCTGCTGACCGTAAGTATAGCCTCCGACATATCCGCTTTGATTATTCATAGGCTGATTGTTTACCGGCTGAGTATTTACCCTCTGATTGCCCATACCCTGATTAGTCGGCTGAGTGCTTGTATCGGCTTGATATGTTCCGTAATTTCCGGTATATCCGCCATAGCTTGTTTCCGAGTAATTGCCTTCACCAAAACCTTGCACATTATTCTGCGGATAATTGCTCTGTGGCTGCTCCTGCGGAATCTGAGGCTGTACATTTGCAGTATTTATATTCTGAGAAAACTGTTGTTCATTTCTTTTTTGCATACTGCTTTGATGCTTGGTATTAACATCTCTGATAAGCTCACCTACCGGAGTATCATTAACCGCTGTAGTCACACCTGTAGCAATAACTGTAATCTTCACGCTGTCAGGTTCGGTATCATCACATGAAGCACCGAAGATAATATTGGCCTCTTCACTTACAAGTTCCCGCACATAGTCGGTTGCCTCATATGCCTCAATAAGACTGATATCTCCCGATACTGAAATAAGTACATGAGTAGCATTATCAATACTGGTCTCAAGAAGCGGTGACGAAACGGCAGCCTTAACGGCATCAAGTGCTTTGTTGTCACCTGTTCCATAACCGATACCGATATGTGCAAGCCCCTTGCCTGTCATTACAGTCTGAACATCTGCAAAGTCAAGGTTGATAATAGCGGTCTCACTGATAAGATCGGTAATACCCTGAACACTTTGTTGCAATACTTCATCAGCCTTTTTCAGTGCATCAGGCATAGTAGTCTTTCTGTCTACTATCTGAAGCAATTTTTCATTCGGTATTACGATCAGAGTATCCACATACTGCTTCAGATTCTCTATACCTGCCAAAGCATTCTTCATTCTCTGTCTTCCCTCAAACGGGAAAGGCTTTGTTACTACTCCTACTGTAAGTATACCAAGCTCCTTTGAAGCTCTTGCAATAACCGGTGATGCACCTGTTCCGGTACCGCCGCCCATACCGCAGGTAACGAATACCATATCTGCATTCTTGAGCTTATTTGTTATATCTTCTATATTCTCTTCTGCCGCCTTTTCACCTACCTCAGGCTTTGCACCTGCACCAAGCCCCTTAGTGAGCTTCTCACCTATCTGAATAATAGTTCCGGCTTTACAGTTTACCAGGGCCTGTTTATCGGTATTGACACCGATAAAATCTACCCCCTCCACATTTTCATCAATCATTCTATTTACGGCATTGTTTCCGGCACCTCCGACACCGACTACGATAATCTTCGCTGCGTTCTCATTTACCGGCTTATTTATTTCTAACACAGATATATTCCTCCTGTACCGCTACACTTGCAAACTCTCACCCTATAATAAAGGTTTTTGTTTCAAATATCAACTTATTTTTTTTTAAAAGTATATGTAGTATTGTCCTTTAAAGGATTGTAATTATCCAAATAAAGTGTGCCTGACAAATCCTTTATTTTCCCCCATATATCTCTCAGTTCACCGACTTTTCCGTTAAGCTCACTTGAGTCTCCCAAATAAACTTCAATATTGCCCATATAAAGAGTAATATTATTGTCTGACGATATTGTAATCCTGTCTACATTTATCCCATATCCTACCAGAACCTGTGTGATATCAAGCATATCCTTAAAAACATTCTCATTAGATATAGGAAGTTTCTCATACAGTACAATCCTGCCGAAATCCAGTCCGTCTATAACAGGTATTCCGTATAAAAGCGTATTTGAACTTTCTACCACAATACCGTCCTTATCAAAATACATATATGAGCTCATATATTTTACACAGCCTACTATACTCTTTTCATAGACGATAATGTCCGCACTGTGTAAACCTGTTACATATATGTCCACCCCTTGGATAAAAGGTATGTTGTACTTTCTCTTCAGCTTACTTCTGACAACATTATAAAGTGTCACTTTTGAAAAATCATTCGGAAAAAGCATCGCCTTCATCTCTTCATTGGTATATCTGGTATTACCGCCGAAGTTGAAGTTTTCTATTTTTACAGAATAAATTCCCAAAATTATACCGGCAATAATGAATAAAACAATGTATATTCTCTTCATATCATCATTCCGTCTTTATAGTTCCGGCAACACTAAGCACCAAACCGACTTCAGCCAATAATACTACTATTGAACTGCCTCCATAGCTTATAAAAGGAAGTGATACTCCGGTATTGGGCATTACTCCTGTAACAACCGCTATATTCAGTATTACCTGTAATGACAAATGTATAACCACACCTATAACAATATAACGTCCTCCTAAATCCTTTACAGAAAACGCTATTATCAACATCCTCCTTATAATGAAAGCAAATATAGCCAGTATCATCAGTACTCCTACCAGCCCGAACTCTTCCACTATTATAGAAAAAATCATATCATTTTGTGCCTCCGGTATAAAGAACTTTTGCATTCCCTGTCCCAAACCTTTTCCGAATATCCCGCCGGATCCTATAGCATAAAGTCCTTGAACCACCTGGTATCCGCCGTCTCTGCTGAATTTTTCAGGTTCCGCCCACACAAGCAGTCTCATAATACGATAGTTTCTAAAGCCTTTTGAATACAGAAACCTTACAAAAGGTTTGGCACCTGCCAGCATTCCTGCAATTGCAACAATACCGCCTGCAAACAATCTTCTGTTTGAAGTACCCATATAACTCATACTGAAAGCTATCAAAAAAATAATTATTGCAGTACTTAGATTTGCTACAGCTACCAGCAAAACCGGAACACAGACAAGTAGGAAAAGTATACCCAATCTTTTTTCCATATCTTTTCTGTTACTTGAATAAAAATCGTCTTTAAATCTTATCAAGTAGTAAGTAATAAATAATATGATGGAAAACTTAACAAGCTCGGAGGGCTGAAATCTTATCGGTCCGACAGCAATCCATCTCTTGGAACCATGAGCCTGCCTTCCTATAATAAAAACCAATGCTGAAAGTGCTACACTTGCACCATACCAGATGCATGCGGTTTTTATCCATATTTTATAGGGAATCACTGCCATAACTATCAATACAAAAAATCCGACTACCATATATTTGAGCTGATTTTTTACAAAGTAAGCGGAATCCTTAAACTTTATTCCGGCAGTATAGGAACTTGCAGAGTAAATCATTATTACTCCAAAAACCAATAAAAATAAAATCATAAATATCAAACTGTAATCATAGTATATAGCTCGACTTTTTTCTTTACTTTTATCGGCTTCTTTTACCCGTTTTTGCTCACCTGTATTTTTTTTCTCTTTATTATTATCTTTCTTGGTATTTTCGGTCTTTTCAACTCTTATCTTGCTTTTTTTGACTTTTTTTATAAGTTCTTTTTTTTCCTGTTCACTTTTTGGGGCTTTTTGGGTTTTTGTTTCATCAGCCATATTATCCTAAATTCCTAACACAGTCTTTAAATATCTTCCCACGCTCCTCATAGTTTTTGAACATCCCCCAACTGGCACAGGCAGGTGATAAAAGTACATACTCTCCCGCTTTTGCCTCACCTGCACATAGTTTTACCGCCTCTTCCATGCTTTCTACAATCTCTATATCGGTAAATCCATGTTTTTTTGCACAATCGGCTATTTTTTTGGCGGTAGCCCCCATCAGCACAAGCTTCTTTACCTTAGTTCCGAAGCTCTCTATCCACTCATCATACTCTGAACCCTTGTCATAACCGCCGCCTATAATATAGGTAGCCGCCGGCATAGCAAGCACTGCCTGTATCGCCGCATCAGGGTTTGTACCCTTAGAGTCATTATAATATTTTACTCCGTTTACTTCTTTTACAAACTCAATTCTATGCTCTACCGCATGGAAGTTATAGCAGGTATTCACAATAATATCCTGTGGTACACCATATACAAAAGCTATAGCTGTAGCCGCCATTACGTTTTCATAATTATGTCTGCCCAGTATATTCAATTTGCCTGTATCAAGCAACTTTGTAGAATTACCGTCTACACTGTGCATAATAAATCCGCCTTCCAAGTAAAATCCGTTATCAAGTCTTTCTTTACTTGAGAAAAACACAACCTTAGCTTTTACCCTCTTTGCAAACTCTCTTAATGCAGCATCTTCGTAGTTTAATATACAAAAATCATTTTCATCCTGATTTTTGCTGATATCCTCTTTCACTCTTATATAGTTCTCCATAGTATGATGCCTGTTTAAGTGATCCGGAGTTATATTTAAGATCGCCGATATCTTCGGTCTGAAATCTATTACGGTCTCAAGCTGAAATGATGAGGTTTCAAGCACTGTAACCGTGTTTTCATTTGTCTTATCCGCAATATCTGTATATGGTATACCGATATTCCCTACAGTAAATGAACTTTCCTTAAAGTTTGACATTATCTCACCCACAAGAGCTGTAGTGGTAGTCTTACCGTTGGTTCCTGTAACAGCTATCAAATCGCCCCGTGAATACTTATATCCAAGTTCGATTTCACTCCAAACAGGGACTTTACATGATTTTAATGTTTTTACAAATTCAACCTCTAAATCAATTCCGGGACTGATAACACAGTATTCCATATCCTTTACATCCGATGCCTTCAAGTCACCCAGAATAATCTTTATTTTATTATGATATTTCTTATCAAACTTATCTAAAACCGTATTTTTATCAAGTTCTTTATTGCTGTCAAAGAGTACCACCTCTTCACCGTTTTTTAAAAGTAAATTAGCGGCGGATATTCCACTCTTTCCCAAGCCTGCGACTCCGATCATATTGCCTCCTACATAAACAGATAAACCAGCACACCAAGTATTATGGTAATTATACTAAAAACTGTTACAGTTCTTGTTTCAGACCAGCCACAGAGTTCAAAGTGATGGTGTATAGGTGCCATCTTAAAAAATCTCTTTCCCTTTGTTGACTTAAAGTATCCCACTTGAATAATAACAGATATTACCTCAATCATATATATAAATCCGATAACCGCTATAAAAACAGGTATCTTACACATCAAAGCATATGATGCTACAAAGCCTCCCAAAGCCAATGAGCCTGTATCTCCCATAAACACCTTGGCCGGATATGCATTAAATATCAAAAATCCCATAAGGCTTCCTATTACGGCACCTGTAAAGGGAGTAACGCTAAAGCCCGACTTTAATCCGATCAGCATAAAAAATATTGCTACAATAACAGTGACCGATGAACAAAGTCCGTCAAGTCCGTCTGTAAAGTTCACTCCGTTGTCCGTACCGAGTATTACAAACAGTGCAAAAGGGATCCATATAATGCCGAGTTTTAATACTATACCTGTATCAAATGAACCTGTAAACGGTATAAGCACACCGTAGTCAAACCCATATGCCTTGAACAGATATACTATAAAAACAACACTGACTATCAACTGAAGTATAAACTTCTGAGATGACTTCAAGCCTTCGGACTGCTTTTTCTTTATTTTCAGCATATCATCCAAAAATCCTATTATACCATATGATATGGTAAATAAAAATACAACAGTGACCTCTTTATACCTCGGTATCAGAAAAATACTTGCAAAAAGTATGCCTGTCATAAATGTTATACCGCCCATAGTAGGCGTTCCGGTTTTTTTCAGATGTGCCTGCGGTCCGTCATCTCTTACCATCTGTCCGAACTTCAGTCTATGCAAGATCGGTATAAAAAACGGGCAGACTGTTGCGGTAACAAAAAAACTTATAAGTAACGCAATCAATGTATCTTTTAACATAATCTCTCCAAACCTTTATTCTCCCTCTCCGGCAGGTGCTCCCGGCAAATCGTTCTTTCCGTCATTCGGTATCACCTCTTCTGTAGAGTAACTTTTTGACTCGGCAGGTGTATTGGAATCTGTAATTCCTTCCGCTGAAGGGAAAGAACTCACATCTATATTCTCATCCACATTTGAATATATGTTCATATATGGCAAT
>ERZ772960.934-NODE-934-length-24401-cov-4.162696_pt1 | contig 24401 bp, 18 predicted proteins | sample MGYA00580678_ERZ772960 | MGnify/ENA primary metagenome ERZ772960 (study PRJEB29015, sample SAMEA2737930) | human oral metagenome | biome: human oral; feature: human-associated habitat; material: dental | place: China | collected 2059 ... | reverse complement strand
TTGTATATTCCCTTCATGCCGTGCAATATCGGCGAGGGTTTTACTGTCCAAAAAGCTCGAGGTCATTTTGCCAAGATCGCGCCAGATATTGACGGTGGTGCAAGACCCCATCTGAGGACAGAGCGTCTCATTTGTGCAATTGAGACAAGATGCCGGAGCAAGATTTCCTTCGGTGGCACGTAAAATCTCGCCAAGCGTGTACTCCTCGGGTTTGCGTGTGAGCCGGTATCCACCGCCTTTTCCGCGCAGCGATTCAACATAGCCGGCCTTGTGCATAAGAGAAATGACCTGCTCAAGGTATTTGCGTGAGATATGTTGACGCTCGGAAACGTCGCCAAGTGAGACCCAACCGTCATGTACGGCTAAATCCGCCATAGCACGTAGCGCATACATGCCCTTTGTGGAGAACATGTTTGCCATAGCTACTTACTACCTTCAGGAGCAGCTTTTGCGCTGGTGGATAGGGGGGCAGCACTTGTGCCGTCGCCTTGCTGTTGCGCCTCAAGCATTTCTTCCAGCGTGCGCCATGCAAGCTCAGCGCATTTCACACGAGCGGGCATATGGGCAATGTCGTGAAGGAGGTTGGCATCTTCCAGCTTTTCCAGCACGGTATCGTCGGTCTCCTCGCCACGTATCATGCGTCCGAAGAGTTGACAGAGCTCAATGGCCTCCGCGGGTGTGCGACCAACCATAAGATCGCTCATGATGTCGGCACTTGCCTGCGAGATGGCGCATCCATGACCGGTGAATGCGGCCTCGGCAATGGTATCGTCATCGGCAAGGCGGACAGAAAACGTCAGCTCATCTCCGCAAGAAGGATTGACGCCTTCATGCGTGTAGGTTGGATGCTCCATCTCATACTTGTAGTCAGGATGCGAGACGTGATCCATAAATTCTGCGTTATAAAGGTCGTTACCAGCCATATAGTTTAGCTCCCCCTCAACCAGCCTAGTTGTCATTACAGCCCAGTTGCCATTAAACCTAGTCGCCATTAAAGATTGACCAGACGCGCGCAAGTCCGGAAACAAGTTGGTCAATGTCGGATGCGTCATTATAGAATGCCACACTTGCGCGACAGGTGCTGGATTGACCAAGCTCCGTGAGAAGCGGCTCGGCGCAGTGATGACCGGCGCGGATACACACGTTATCCATGTCAAGAATGGACGAAACGTCATGTGGATGGACACCGCGCACGTTAAAGGAGACGGCTCCGACGTGTCTTGCGCCGTCTTGCGGCCCAATGATATCAATGAAGTCCAGCTCATTGAGGCGTTTGGTGAGGTAGCGGGCGAGAAGTGCTTCTCGCTTCTCAATGTTTGTCATACCCAACCCCTCAAGGTACGCAATGGCTTCTCCAGTAGCACAGATACCTGCACCGTCTTGAGTACCCGCTTCAAACTTCTCTGGGATAGGAGCCCAGACGGCACCGGTTTCCGTAACGGAATCGATCATCTCGCCACCGGTGAGGAAAGGAGGCATCCGGTTAAGTATGTCGGCCTTTCCCCACAGTATACCGATGCCCATGGGGCCACACATCTTGTGCGCCGAGAAGGCCAAAAGATCGCAATCAAGCGTGCGAACATCAACGGGAAGATGAGGCGCTGACTGAGCGGCGTCGACTACCATATACGCACCCATAGCATGCGCGCGCCTTGCAATGGCAGAGATGTCGTTGGAAACTCCGAGGACATTGGATACCTGAGTAACCGAAACAATCTTTGCGCGCTCGGTAATTTTTGATTCGAGCTCTTCTTGCGTAATCTCAAAGGCATCATTCATACGCAGATAGACAAGGTGGGCACCGGTTTGAGCACAAATTTGCTGCCAGGGGATGATGTTGGAGTGATGTTCCATGATAGAAATGACAACGTCATCGCCGGGTTTGAGCACAAGATGTCCAAGGCTTGATGCCACGAGATTGAGTGATTCCGAGGTATTGCGTGTAAAAATAATCTCGCGGTCACGTGGGGTGCCATCGGCATCTACCGCTCCAATGAAGCACGCCAAAGCCTTGCGAGCATCCTCGATGGCAGCGGTTGCGTCAACGGAAAGACGGTAGAGCCCGCGCAGTGCGTTTGCGTTGATAGCCTCGTAAAAGTGTTTCTGTGCTTCAATGACGCTACTTGGGCGCTGAGAAGTTGCAGCGCTGTCCAAATACGCAATTTCGGGATTTTGCGCCAGAAGAGGAAAATCCTTTTTATAAGGGTTGCCGGTAATTTCTGCAAGTTCTGAGGAGGTAAGTTCCGAGGAATTCAAACGGTCACCTGTCATACCCTGTCGCCTCCCAAGGATGCCTCGGAGGCATCGTCAAAGTCATGAGCAACATCGGCCCCCAAGACCTTCTCGGCACGCTCAACCGCAACGGCGTGAGAGAGCGCCTCGGGTGCGTGAATGATGGCGTCTTCAAAGAGGGCGCGCACAAAAAGGAGTTCTGCTTCGTGGCGAGAAAGACCGCGAGCCTGCAGATATTCAATCTGCTCGGGGGAGACAGAGCCGATGGTGGCACCGTGGTTACCGGCGACGTTATCCTCGTCACAGAGAATGACCGGCATGGTTTTATTAACAACGCCGTCGCCTAAAATCTGCACCGTTTCGGCCTCGTTGCCTTTGGCATCTTTTGAGCCGCGGATAAGGTCGATGGTGGCGCGCAAGGTTTTACGTGCAGAATCGTTCAGAATTCCTGATTCGGCAATTTCGGCACGCGTTGCGCATCCACGCATACGAGCAACGTGGTTGATGTCGAGAAGTTCTTCATGGCAGGCATGGTAGCGGTTGTTCAGATCAAGGCGAGCTCGGTTGCCCACAAGGTTGACCGCAAGTCCCATGCCGACGGCGCCTCCGCCAAGTGCGTATTGGCGCACGTCACAAACGGCATCTTCATGAGCTTCGATGCCGACACTTTCAAGATGTTGCTGGTCATCGTCAACACCGAGCATTTCCACAAGATGTATGCGTGCGTGTTTCTCTGCAACAATACGCACGAGTGCGGCGCTTGTTGCCAAAGCGTCAGCAGTACCAGGAGCATCTGTGTCAATTTTTGTTTCTGTGTCGGCTTTTGTACCGGCTGCCACGTCAGCTTTCGCATTGACTTTTGCGCCGGTGTTATCGGCCGCAGTCTCGGTGTTCTTCTCGCCGGCGCGCGCGACAACGACAATGGTTGCTTCCGCACCTTCGTGTACCATAATGCCGGTATTGGTACATTCGTTTGCGGCGGCTGAGACGGAGATGACAATCGGCTCTTTACGCGTGGTGTGAGCAGGAACCTCATGGTAGGTGGCCTCAAAGACTTGCGAGTCTATGTAGTCGGTAACTTCAGGCCCCATGCCACACTCAATACGTTCAAAGAGACGGGGGAGCGGAAGGTATACCGTTCCCGCATCGGGCGTTTTTGGGACGGTCAGTGCAAGAGAGTTGGCACGAAGACGGTTCCATGTTTGCGCAGGGGGAACGTTGGCGGATTTAATACGGATATGTTCGGCCGTGTGCACAGTCATTAGCCAATCGCCCCTTCCATCTCGAGTTTGATGAGATTATTCATCTCAACGGCATATTCCATAGGAAGTTCCTTTGAAACGGGATTTGCAAAGCCATTTACCACCATCGTGCGTGCTTCAGCCTCAGAGCAGCCACGACTCATGAGGTAGAGGATGGTGTCGTCAGAAATGCGACCGATGGTAGCCTCATGTCCAACCTGTGCGCTAGCGTTTCTCACGTCCATCTCGGGGATGGTGTCCGAACGGCTGATGTCGTCCAGCATGAGTGACTGACAAGAAACGGATACGCGTGCGTTGGCAGCTTTGCGGCCAATGGTAACGGCGGAACGGAAGGTATTGACGCCACCGTCTTTGGAGATGGATTTCGTATCAACCGATGCCGTATTGTCGGCGCCGTTAATGATGACCTTGCAGCCGGTATCCAAATCCTGGGTGGCACCGGCAAAGGTAATGCCGGTAAAGTCGCAGTTGGAGCGGTCGCCGTTGAGAATGGTAGACGGATAGAGATAAGAGACGTGGCTTCCAAAAGAGCCGGAGACCCACTCCATGCGGGCATCGGAGCCAACGAGCGCGCGCTTGGTGTTGAGGTTGTACATGTTCTTGGACCAGTTTTCGATGGTCGAATAGCGAAGTCTTGCTCCGTCTTTAACAAAGAGCTCAACGGCTCCTGCATGAAGATTGGCGGCATAGTATTTCGGTGCGGAACAACCTTCAATGAAGTGCAGGTCAGCGCCCTTCTCGACAATAATGAGCGTATGCTCAAATTGTCCGGCACCCTGTGCGTTCAGGCGAAAATAGCTTTGCAGCGGATAGTCAAGGCTCACGCCGGCAGGCACATAGACAAAGGATCCGCCCGACCAAACGGCATAATGAAGTGCTGCAAATTTGTGGTCGGCGGGAGGAATGAGGGTACCGAAGTACTGCTTGACCACCGGCTCCCACTTGGGATCATGTAAGGCATCTTCAATGGTGGTGTAGATAACGCCCTGTTCGGCAACCTCTTTGCGCATGTTGTGATAGACGATCTCGGAATCGTACTGCGCCCCTACGCCAGCAAGGCTCTCCGCTTCCGCCTTGGGGATGCCCAAACGCTCAAAGGTGTCGCGAATGTCTTCGGGAACATCATCCCAGTTGTTTGACTGCTTGGTCTTTGGCGAGACGTACGTGGAAATATGATCCATATCAAGACCGGTAATGGACGGACCCCAGTTGGATGCCATGTCGCGGGTGTGATAGGTTTCCAGCGCCGAAAGTCGGAACTGAAGCATCCATTCCGGCTCGTCTTTTTTTGCTGAAATGGTACGTACAATCTCTGGCGTAAGGCCGTCTGCGTAACGCTCGTAGCCCTCTTCGGACTTGGTGAAGTCATACAGGGAGCGGTTAATATCAGCGACCTGAGACCGCTTTTTCTCGCTCACTCGCTGACACCGCCTTTGGAAACTTCGCCATTCTCCTCTTTTGCGGCTACTTTTGCAGCCACGTCTTTTTCAAACTGCTCAAACCCGCTGTGATTAATCTCGTCAATAAGGGAAGCCGGGCCATCAGCTACCAGATGACCTTTAACCATGACGTGTGTGCGATCCACATCAAGGCGCTCAAGAATGCGCGTATTGTGGGTAATGACCAACAACGAGCCGTTACAGGACGTGCGGTAGGCCTCAATACCACGAGAAACGACCGCAAGTGCATCAATGTCCAAGCCGGAATCGGTTTCGTCAAGAATGGCAAGCTTTGGCTGCAAAAGCAGAAGTTGGAGCATCTCAATCTTTTTCTTCTCGCCACCTGAAAAGCCTACGTTCAGCTCACGCATCAAGAAGCTCTGGTCAAGCTCAAGCCGGTCGGAAATTTCTCCGACGCGCTTACGGAAATTGCGAGCGGTTGTTTTGAGCTCCGGACGCATTTGCGTAATGGTACGCAAAAAAGAATAGAGAGGCACACCGGGAATCTCAACCGGTGACTGATAGGAAAGAAAAATACCGGCAAGCGAGCGCTTATCGGGAGAAAAGTCCGTGATGTCTTGGTTGTCAAACAGAATGGTGCCGGAGGTGGTGCTGTACGTTGGGTCTCCCATAACAACGCGGCCAAGCGTTGATTTGCCTGCGCCGTTTGGTCCCATAAGCACATGGGTCTCACCAAGGCCGATTGTAAGGTTAATGTCATGCAGGATGGGCTTGTCCTCTGTACCTGCAGAAATACCGCTTATGCGGAGAAGTTCATCTGTCATATATCTCTCCCGTATCGTTATGCACAAAACCCTGGGTCGGTTAGTGCACATGTATGGCGATTGAGTCATACCCGAAGGTTGACTAATTCATACTAAATTATAGGAATTAAAAAACAAGTCTCCCGGCGTAATTTATCGAATCCTGTCGTAATTTATTGAAAAATGAAGCGATCTTTTATGCAACCATTTTTGTATGCGGGTATACTTTCACCATCTGTGAATTATGACAGGAGGACACATGGGGCAGCGAATTCAGGGTACCGAGGATTTGTATGGCGGCTATATGCGCTCGTGGGAGCGTATGCAAGATATAGCGCGTCATTTATTTGGTACGTATGGATTTGATCGCATCGAGACACCGGCCATAGAACAGGTGGATACCTTTGTCCATGGCATTGGTGAGTCTACCGATGTCGTGCGCAAAGAGATGTTCCGTGTGTTTTCCGGTGCGCTTATGGAAGATTTGCTGGCTTCCGGCAGTGAAGCAGGATTGAAGCCCCGCCAGCGTATGGCCATGCGTCCTGAGGGAACCGCCGGTGTCGTGCGTGCGGCAGTTGAGCATAACTTTGTGCCGCAAGGAGCCGCTCCGGCCAAGATGTGGTATGCCGAAGCCATGTTTCGCGGGGAGCGCCCGCAAAAGGGGCGGCTTCGTCAGTTCCACCAAGTAGGTGTTGAGTGGCTTGGCGCGTCGGATCCCGCTGCTGATGCCGAGTCCATTATCATGTTCATGCAGTTCTTTAAAGAGCTGGGCTTTGATACATCTCGCCTGAAACTCATGATTAACTCCATGGGGGATGCTGAATGCCGTCCGGCATATCGCGAGAAGGTCAAGCAGTTCATTCTTGATCATGCGGACCACATGTGTGACGACTGCATTGAGCGCGCCGAGATCAATCCGCTCCGTGCCTTTGACTGTAAAAACGAGAGCTGTCAAGCCGTCATGAAAGACGCGCCTCTCATTTCCGATAATCTCTGCGACGACTGTCGAGCGCATTATGAGCAGGTCAAAGCATATCTTGACGCAGCCGGTATTGCGTATGTTGAAGATCCAACGCTGGTGCGCGGTCTCGATTACTACACGCGCACCGTTTTTGAGGTTGAGGCGTTGGATGCGGGCGTCGGTGCCATCGGTGGTGGCGGCCGATACGATGGTCTTATGGAGCTTGAAGGTGGAAAGCCTACACCGGGCGTTGGCTTTGCCGTCGGCTTTGAGCGCATCATGTTGGCGCTGGAGGTGCAGGGCATTGAAACGGATATCGCAGCTCCTTGTTGCGTGTACGTTGCAACTACCTCTGCCGGAGAGGCGCGTGAGGCATTTTCTGTCGTGCTCACACTTCGTGGTGCCGGTATCCGCACGGAAGTCGATCGCACAGGCCGCTCTCTTAAAGCTCAGTTCAAGCAGGCGGATAAACTGGGAGCAAAGCTTTGTGTGGTACTGGGGCCCGATGAGGTAGCTGCAGGGGTAGCGACTCTTCGAGATATGACGACTCATGAGCAAGTACAGGTTCCTGCAGATCAACTTGTTGAAGAGGTGCGTCAGCGCTTGGCGTAGCTTTGAGACTTCTGGCTCAAATGGCGAGAATTACGTAGCTCACAGAAGGTGAAGTGTGTGATTGATTTAGCAAAACTGACGACGGAATCGAGAAACCCTCGAACCATGAATTTGGATGAAATGAGTCCGCTTCAGCTTGTGAGCGTAATGAACCAGGAAGACTTGCACGTTGTATCCGCCGTTAAAGCTGTTTTGCCCCAAGTTGCCACTGCTGTTCAGTGGGCGAAGGAAGCCCTTGAAGTGGGTGGCCGCCTTATCTATTTTGGAGCGGGGACATCGGGACGTTTGGGAGTATTGGATGCAGTTGAGTGTCCGCCAACGTTTGGCGTGTCGTCTGATGTGGTTGTCGGTCTCATAGCAGGTGGCGAAAGAGCTTTCGTACGAGCCGTTGAAGGTGCTGAAGATGATCCTGAACTCTGTAAAAAAGAGCTTCTCGCCATCAATTTGAAAGAAAGTGACTTGGTTGTTGGTCTTGCGGCAAGCGGACGCACACCATATGTCATAGGAGGTTTGCGGTATGCCAAAGAAATTGGCTGCAGAACCGTTGCCATAGCATGTAACAAAGACTCTGCCATAGGAAAGGAAGCAGATTTAGCCATCGAGCCAACGCCAGGTCCGGAAGTTCTTACCGGATCCACTCGCCTAAAAGCGGGTACTGCCCAGAAAATGATTCTCAATATGATCTCAACGGGCTCAATGGTAGGCATTGGAAAGGCGTATCAGAATTTGATGGTTGACGTACAACAAACTAATAACAAGCTTGTAGTACGAGCCCAAAATATCACTATGGCAGCCACCGGCTGTACACGGGATGAGGCAGCTGCAGCCTTACATGAAGCAAATGGGAGTGCAAAAGTTGCGATTGTCATGCTTCTTACCAAGGTGTCGGCCAAAGAAGCGCAAAACCAGCTTGATGCCGCTCAAGGCCATGTGAGAGATGCCCTGTAAAAGCCTCTGAACATGTACGTTTGGTGGTTGGATTTGGCAATCGGGTCTGGCAATTGGCATAAAGTTACCGTTCACCGAGTGTTTTATACATGGAGTAACGTTTTATATAACGACGATTAAAATTTCATTGAGTGCGTTTAATTGCATGAAATATAAGCGTGCCAAGGTAACTGAGAGAAAGAAGGAAGCATATGGATTACACCAAACTTTCAGGCGACATCCTTGCTGCGGTAGGTGGTAAGGAAAATGTCTTAGGTAATATGGTGTGTATGACGAGGCTTCGCATTAAAGTGTCCAATCCTGAGAAAGTGAATTCCGAGGTTGTTAAAGCCATTGACGGCGTTATGGGTTTGGTCGAGGATGGCGATAGGCTTGAGGTGGTTCTTGGGCCTGGCGTCGTGAATAAAGTGATCGTTGAGTTTGCGAAACTTACCGGCATTGCCGCAGGCGACGTTTCTGATGAGAGTGCTTCTCAGGCAGCAAAAGGTAATAAGGCTGCTCAAAAAGCTACCTATGAGAATAAACCCGTGCAGCGCTTTCTCAAAAAGATCGCAAACATCTTTGTCCCCTTGTTGCCCGGTATCATTTCTGCAGGTTTAATCAACGGTATCATCAACGTCATTAACTTCTCAACCAAAAAGGCATTCGTTGGTGAGTGGTGGTTTGCGGCCATTTGGACCATGGGTTGGGCACTCTTTGCATATCTTCCCATCTTAGCCGGTGAGAATGCCGCCAAGGAGTTTGGTGGCTCTCGAGTGCTGGGAGCCATGGCCGGCGCACTCTCCATCGCTAACGCCGGTATGCCGCTTCTTGCCACTCAGATGGTTGACGGCAAAGCGGTTCGCCTTGTACACCTTCCCTTTGAACTTCCGTCAGTGGCGTTTGCGAACGGTACGTTTACGGTTGGCGCTTCCAATCTTTTTAACGCAGCTGCCGGAGGCATGATTGGTGCAATTATCTGTGCCATTTTCTTTGCGTGGCTCGAGAAGAACTTCCACAAGATTATGCCGAATGTTTTGGATACGTTCTTAACGCCGCTTTGCACGGTTATCGTTGGTGTCATTGCAGCGGTTCTTGTACTTCAGCCGCTTGGCGCATTCCTGACTCAGGCAATCTTCTTCATTCTTCAGTTCTTCTACGACAAGCTCGGCGTTTTTGGCGCCTATCTTCTCGGCTCTACATTCTTGCCTTTGGTCTCCGTTGGTCTTCACCAGGCACTGACACCAATTCACGTTATGCTGAACAATCCGGAGGGCCCAACGCAAGGTATCAACTTCCTTCTGCCTCTTTTGATGATGGCTGGCGGCGGCCAGGTAGGCGCTGGTCTTGCACTGCTTCTTAAGACCAAAAACACACGTGTTAAGAAATACCTGACCGAGTCCATCCCTGTTGGTATTCTCGGCATTGGCGAGCCTTTGATGTATGCAGTTACCTTGCCTCTTGGAAAGCCATTTATCACTGCGTGCCTTGGTTCAGGTATCGGCTCCGTTGTGGCGTACCTTTTTCATCTCGGCACGGTCTCTCAAGGTGTCTCGGGCCTCTTTGGTCTCCTCATCGTCCAGCCAGGAAATCAGGTCTTCTATGCGCTTGCCATGATTGTTGCGTATGCGGCAGGCTTTGTGCTCACGTGGTTCTTTGGCGTTGACGAAAATCGCATTGACGACGTCTTTGGTAAGTAGCATATAACGCCGGGCGATTGTTTTTTCGTACACATTTCCCCTCGCTCAGGCATACTGGGTGAGGGGATTTTGCGAGAAGATGCGAGCGCTGTGCCCTTCTCGGCATTGTTCTCGCCATTGAAAGATTTTTTGGAGCATAGATGAACACGGGTTTTTCGCTTTATTGCGCAAACGGATATGAAACAAATGTGGAAGTTGTTGCGAAAGCAAAAGCCGCAGGCTGTCGATATGCGTTTACCTCTTTGCACATACCGGAAGAAGAAGGGATTGATTATCGCGCGGAGACCGTACGTTTGCTGAAGCTTTGTAAAGATGCCGGTATTGATCTTATCGCTGACATTTCTCCGATCACTTTGAAGAAATTAGGCATTACGGATTTTACCGGCCTTGAAGAGCTTGGAATTACGTATGTGCGCCTTGACTTTGGGTTTTCAGCCAAAGAGACGGTAGCACTGTCAAAGAGATTCCACATAGTGTTCAACGCATCTACTATTTCGCATGAGGATATCATTGCATGGCAGGCAGCAGGAGCGGACTTTGCGCATTTTACGGCGTGCCATAATTTTTACCCCAAGCGGTTTTCTGCACTTTCGCTTGAGCGCGTGGCCAAAATCAATGAGCGCCTTAAAACACAGGGCCTCCAGACCATGGCGTTTGTACCGGGAGAAACCTATCGCGGACCCTTACATGAGGGGCTGCCCACCGTTGAAAGTCATCGTGGAGATACCGGTGATAAGTTGGTGTGCGATATGCTGGCATTATATGATGCCACTACCGATGTGGTAATGATTGGAGATTCTGACGTATCGCATGAGGTCTGGAACCGTATGAGACAACTTGGCGAGAATTGCTTGGAGATCCGAGCAAAGTTGTCGCCGGAATATGAGTATCTGTACGACAGAGATCAGCATGACCGTCCTGATTCGTCAGAGTACTTTATTCGGTCGCAGGAGTCGCGCCTGTGGGATGATGCTCCGGTTTATGAACCGACTGGCAAACCTGTTGAAAGCCCTGTTGAAAGCGTGCCTGTGGGTACGGTGCTGGTAAGCAATTCCGCCTACGGACGCTATGCCGGTGAGCTCTCCATTGCGCGTACCGAACTTCCCTTGGATGCCCGTGACACCGTTGCAGGACACGTGGTTGCTGCTGATATGGCATTTTTGCCGTACTTGCATTCGGGACGGGGATTTAAGCTTATCCGTTAAATGTTTAAGCCCCAAGACCTTCTCGGCATCTTTTCAACAGCGTGGATGTGGAGGTACAATGATGTTTTAAATACTGAGCTACGAATGATATGTCGCAGCTGATTGTGATGGCTTTGGGTTCGTTTTTCTGGTGACAGAAAAGGCATGGTAGTGTCAGACGGAAAGGAAGTTGTCATAAACATTTGGAAATCCTCATGGATACATTGTTGCAGACGGTTGGAATTGGTCGATACGGTATGTGAACACGCAGTATGCAAAATTCACTTATACCGACAGTATCTTCTTTACTAAGTAAAATCATGTCTGTCTACGATCGCCTCAGTAAAAAAAAAAGGTTTTCATCCTTACGGGAATTCTGATACTTGGAGGAATAGTTTTGACAACGATAGGTTTAGCGAGAAGTAATAAAAGTGGGGTTATCAGTAGTGATAATAACGCTCATAACTCGTATACTCATATGCTTGAGGTAACAGGCCATATTGTCGGCATCGACGAGGAATCTAATACCTTTCAACTGCGCGTACCCGTCGAGGACGACTCTGAGAGAATTTTAACCGTGCATTTTGGTGAAAAATCTGCAAGTGGTGCTCCAGTAAATGTATCTGACTATAAGATTGGCGACCATATCACGATAAGCTACTTTCCGTATGATCGTAAAGGATCATATATTGACGCCGATTCTGCTGGTATATTCAATGAGAAGTATGATCAAATATGGAAGGATGATCAAAATCCGGAAATAATCCGCCAAAAATACATACAAATGATAGAACATATGGAGAGCTCATAAGGAGCTATCTATTAAGGTGCACAGTAAAACCTTTGTAGCCTTATGCTGTTTGAACTTCCAAGCACTTCTCCACATTGACTCCTTGATGCGTCTGTGCCAGCGAAGAAGATGCCACATCATCAGCAGAAAGTCCAAGTAAGTGAGCGCGGCGGCAATTGATGTTCTCGGGGCGATGGTGTAGCCAAATGGAAATCCCCAACGACCACAGAGGTAGCAGATACAAAAATGATGCTGCCAGAAGGCTCATGGAGGGCGCACCAATAGCGGAAAGTACCGAGATGTTTGAGATGGACCAAGGAACCAAAGGAGCCAAGATAACGGCGCTATTCTCGATATCAAGGGCAAGTGCGCTTGAAGATTTTTCCGTATGCTCGCAAAGGTTGTTGGTCAACATGATGGCAAGTGTTTGATTACAGGAGACCATTGAAGTAAACATGCTGGTAATAAGGATGCTCAAGAAGGGTGTGGACTTATCGCTTAGGTCAGCGACCATCTCGCACATACGTCGAAGCAGATGCGTGCTTTGGAAAAGACCTGCGTAACTTGAAGAAATAGCTACGATAAATACCACATTCAGCATCGAGAATACTCCGCCGCCATTGACCATGTTGGCGACGGTAGCTCCCGGGGCGCGTAGACCAAAAAGCAGGATCTGAGGGAGCTCTATGATGGGAACGTGCTGGACAAAGATACAGATGCCGCAGGCGAGCAGGAGGCTGGAGAGCATGGTAATAATGACATCGACCTTCAAAAGAGCAAGAACAACTACCAAAATGGCAGGCGCGAGCGCGACCCATGAAAGACGAAATGCGCGTGAAAGAATGGAAGTTACATCAGGTACGGTACCCGATCCGCCCATAAACGTGTCCCATGCAACATAGATGAGACAGGCAATAATGAAGGGAACCACACTGGTTCGGAGCATGCGACCGATATTTTTTGATAGGTTGGTGTCGGTAAGCTGTGAAACCAACATGGCGCTTGTGGACATGGGAGAGCAGCGGTCGCCAAAGTAGCTGCCGGCAAGCACTGCTCCGCCAATGAGAAGCTCGTTTGCATTAATGGCGCGGCCTATTGACATGCAGATAATGCCCATAGTGGCGGCGGTTCCGAAAGCGGTGCCGATAAGCATGGACATCATGGAACATAAAAGAAATGTTGCCAGTACAAAAACCGAGGGTGAGAGCAGGTTGGATGAAATGCTGACAATCTCAGGAATGGTTCCGGAGGCTCGCCATGCGGCGCTCATGGCACCGACAATGGCAAAAAGAGCAATAACGGACCGGACTTCCCAAATGGATTTTGCGGCTGAGCGCAAGAGGGCTTTGGCGGAAATACTACGGGAAATACCGTAGCTAAAAAAGAGGGCAAAACCCATAAGTAAGGTATAGATAAGGGGAACAGACAGGACGGTGCCGATAATAAGGAGTACGGCGAAGGTACCGATAATCACAAATTCTGTCATGCAACCAACTTCCTGAAAAATCTGTCCTTTCACGGTATAGCGTACGTGCTCAAAAAAGATATGTCTAACTGTTTTCATTGGTCATTATTACAGGTAAAATTTGTGCTAATGTGAACTGGGGAAACGATGGAAAGGTTTCTGAAAACCTAAAAAATACGAGGTTGAGACAGTATTTGGTGGAGATGTCATGAATTTTCAAACCATGGATTATTTTGTAGCGGTGGCTGAGGAGCGGAGTTTTACGCGAGCGGCCGAACGTCTTAATGTGACGCAGCAGACTCTTTCGGCAAATATTGCCCATACCGAAAAAGAGTTGGGTACCAAGTTGCTTGATAGAAGCGTGCCCCTGACGCTGACGTATGCAGGGGAAGAATTTCTGAAATATGCTCGTCGGTTTCAAGCAACCAGGCGTGCGATGCGCCAAGAATTCAGAGATATTTCAGGTAACGAACGCGGTCGCCTGCGGGTGGGAGTAACGGCAACACGCGGACACATCATCATGCCGCGCTCAATAGCGGCTTTTCAAAAACAGCACCCTCTCATTTCGATTGAATTGCATGAAGGGGAGAATGACCAGCTGGTAGAATGGCTGTCGGGCGGCCAACTTGATCTGGTGGTGGCAACCATTACAGGTCCCGCCTACGATTTGGTGGTCCACGATCTTTTTCTTGAGAAGATCGTGCTTGTGGTGGCTCATGACCTTTTGCGTGAGCTCTATGGAAACGACGCCGATGCGATAGTGGCCAAGGTTGAGAAGACCGCGAACCTTTCACCTTTTGCCGACCTTCCGTTTTTGACGGTAGGCAAGCGTGATGTTGCGGGCAATTTGGCTCGACAGGCATTTGCAAGCGCAGGTATTAACCCGCACATCAAAGTCATGTCTCGAAATTCGGAAACCCTTATGGCGCTGGCCGTGCGTGGTGTAGGTGCCTGCTTTTTGCCGTCCGAGCTGGTGGCTTCAACGTTTACAAAACCGCAGGATGCGGGCTTATGTGTTATAGAACTTGGTAAAAATATGACATACTCCGTAAGCGTCGCGTGGAGAAAAGCTGAGCACGTGTGGAGTGTTGTCACATCTTTCGATGAGGTGCTCAAAGAGCAGCTTTCCGAAGTGACTTCCGAGGCGAGTGTCTAATGAATATCATCTATCAAGATAGCTATATTCTTGCGGTTAATAAGCCTGCAGGTATCATCATCCATAGCGACGGTACTTCGCGCGCGGGCGAACGCGCCGGCATGCGCGCTACCGAAACGCTTACCGATCACGTCCGCGTCTATCTTGAGAGCAATGGTTGTGTGCAACAGGTGCAAGATGCGCAAGCGCTGCATCGTCTTGATAAGGACACTACGGGTATCGTGCTCTTCTCGCTTGATAAAGAAACTCAGCCGCTGTTTGATGAGCTCATACGAAGCCGTAATGTACATAAGACCTATCTTGCGGTGGTTAAAGGGGAATTTCCAGAAGGAGAGCAAGACATTACGCTGCCGATCGGAAGAGATCGCCATGACGCAAGACGGATGCGCGTGTCAAAGACGGGAAAGGCAGCTTTGACGCATGTTCGCCGCCTTGAGGTACAACGCCGAGGTCAAAGCACGCGATCACTCATGCTTGCCAAGCTGGGTACGGGAAGAAAACATCAGATCCGCGTGCACTTCTCGGCCCTGGGTTTTCCGATTGTGGGAGATGGTTTGTATGGTCCGATTGCGAGAGACAACATGTATGGGCGAGCCTCTTTTACAAGGGCTGCCGCTTTTACGCAGGCGCCTCTTATGCTGCACGCCTATGAGCTTTCGTTTGTGCATCCGGTGACAGGTGAGTCTCTTGTGTTGAAAACGGGATGGCCGTCGCGTTTTACCGGATGGAGCGTGCAGAATCCGTAAAAGTCAGTCATACTAAAATATGTGTCAAAGTCGTTGTGCGCACACTGAGTTAGCTTCAACCGGTGACGTGCGTACGGTCAGGTAGACGATTTATCGGTCGTGTATGAGGGATATGCTGCCGAAGACAAAGCGAGGGGGCTTTCATGCCAGGTACCATGCGTGGTGTGTACACTAATCTTACGGAGATCCGCCGGAAGGTGTTTCGAGAGGTTTCTAAACTTGCGTACGAGAGTGGCGAGAAGCCCCTTGAAGAAGTGGCTCGCAAGATGGAACACCTTCCGTATACCATTGTTCCGGGAGAGATTGCAACCTACCGCGAAAGCGTATTTTTGGAGCGCGCGGTAGCAGGAGAGCGCGTGCGCATGACCATGGGTATGCCCATGCAGGGCGTTGACCATCCCGAGCAGCTTTCAGAGGGTATTGAGAAGGCAGCCATTCCCGAGGTGTACTATCAGCCTCCGCTGATTAACATCATCAAGTTTGCGTGTAATGCCTGCGAAGACAATGTGTTTCGGGTGTCAAACGCCTGCCAGGGTTGTCTTGCGCACCCGTGTCGAGAAATCTGTCCAAAAGGCGCTATCAGCTTTGTCGACAAGAAAGCTTTTATCGATCAAGAGAAGTGCATCAAGTGTGGTATGTGCGAAAAGGTTTGCCCCTACCATGCCATACTGCATCATCTTCGCCCCTGTGCCGAGGCCTGTGGCATGCACGCCATTGGCTCTGATGAGCATGGTCGAGCCGATATTGATTACGAGAAGTGTGTTTCTTGTGGGCAATGCCTGGTTAACTGCCCCTTTGGTGCCATTGCCGATAAGAGCCAGATTTTCCAGGTGATTACCGCCATCAACCAAGGCAACGAGGTTATTGCAACGGTGGCTCCGTCGTTTGTGGGCCAGTTTGGCAAGGGCGGCGTCGGCAAGCTCCGTGAAGCGTTTAAGCAGCTTGGATTTGCAAGCCTTGAAGAGGTTGCAACCGGTGCCGATATGTGTACGGTGCAGGAAGCCGAAGACTTTTTGGACGAAGTTCCCGAAAAACTTCCGTTTATGGGAACAAGCTGTTGTCCGTCTTGGTCAGCTATGGCAAAGATGGAGTTTCCCGACAATGCGGATGCCATTTCAATGGCGCTGACTCCCATGGTTTTGTCGGCACGCCTGATTCGCAAGAACCATCCCAAAGCAAAGATCGTGTTCGTGGGTCCATGTTCTGCTAAGAAGCTGGAGGCAATGCGTCGTTCCGTTAAGTCAGAGGTTGATTTTGTTCTGACGTTTGAGGAACTTGCCGGCATGATGGAGGCAAAGGGCATTGCGTTTGAGTCGCTTGCTGACGACAAGAGTGATTTTGAAGCATCCTCACGTGACGGTCGCGGTTTTGCGGTTTCCGGCGGTGTTGCCACGGCAGTGGTGAATGCCATTCACGATAAACATCCCGACCTGGAAGTTAAGGTCATGGCCGCAGAAGGTCTCGACAACTGTCGCGCGATGATGAAAGATGCCGTGAAGGGCAAGTATCCCGGCTATCTGCTGGAGGGTATGGCGTGCCCGGGGGGCTGCGTTGCCGGTGCGGGTACCCTTTCCGCTATCAATCGTGCGTCTGCCGCGGTCAAACGCTACGCAAAGACGGCCTCAAAAGACATTGCTACCAAAAACGAGTACAATCCGCTCATTCCCGAGCTGGCCGGTTCCGTTTCTCCTGAGGTTGAGATTGCCGAGGTCAGGGAAGTTCAGAAGCCTAGGAAGAATTAGCGGGTTTGGCGCTCTTCTCGCTTCTAGAGCTGCTCTTCTCGTCAAGCGAGCCGTACTTGTCGCTTCAAAAGCGGCACCTGTGTAGTAGGTTTCAAAAAGCTGTGTAGTACTTTTTTTGTGGCGAGAAGAGCGGTCTTCTCGTTACGTCAACTCAACTAGCTGTGGTTTTGTAAAATGAGGGTGAATCAGAGTTCGAAAAAAGTACTACACAGGTTTTGAGAAAGTACTACACAGCCTCGGGTTTTTGAACTCGAGTTTTGAAGCAGCAAGCGTGAGCTTAAGCACAGCAGAGGGTACAGCTTTTTAAGTATGTAGCTTTTGTCAGAACAGTCAGAACAGTCAGAACAGTCAGAACAGTAGTCGCTCTATTCTTCTTGTGATAAAGGTCAGAATAAAGATCCGACTCTGTAAAGACAGAGTCGGATCTTTCCGAGTCAAATAAGCTAGTGTCTGACTATAAACAGAGTTGAGTCAGATTGCAGCTGGCTGAACCAGAGGATGCTATTCTTTCTGGTCTTTAATGGACGCATAAAAAGTGGCGTGTGAGAATACGTCTTTGATAGTTTTGCCGTTAACAAAGGGAAGGCTTAAAAACTCATCGACCGTAGGAACGAGTTCAGAGCAATCAACGAAGTGATTCTTGGCATTACGAATACTGGTGTCTTGTGCACGCCATGCTTCAAAGTTAACGTCTGTGAGGTAGTACACCTGGTTGCCAACCTTCATATATACTGAATGATGATTGTGCAGGTAGTTGACCAGGTCCTCGTAAGAGATTTCAAGTGCCTCAGAGCTTTTCTTACCCATGATGCTATCCTTTCTTCGTAGACGGCAAAACCATCCTGTGGGACGCACTTTCTTTGAATATACCGCCGAGTAGGCTTTGATATTCAAACGTTTTTAATTCATCGGGTAAGCGTAGGTTTTTACACGGTAGACGTATGTCATGTATCAGACACTTGCCTACGGGCTATTTCTCTGATAGAAGGATTGCATCGACCATTTCGTCAACGGTATCTACCAGTGTGGTTGCTCCTGCAGCGAGAAGAACCTCTTTGTCCCTAAAGCCCCAAGTAACGCTAATGCACGGCATATCGCTGTTTTGTGCGGTTGCGATGTCAACCTCCGAATCGCCAATGTAGACGGCATCTTCCGGAGCTACGTCAATTTGTTGGAGCGCAAAATGAACGGGCTCTGTATCAGGCTTGCGCTTGAGATTGTCGCGTTGACCTAAGGCAAAGTCAAACTTACCAAAAAAGAAATGGTTCATAAGATCTGCGATGGCAAAGTCGGGCTTGTTAGAAACGACAGCGCACTTTACGCCCGCCGCGCGAAGCCGATCGATGGCATCGACCACGCCGGGATAGGGGGCGGTGGTATCAAGGCTGTGGTCGGCATAATGTTCTTTAAACGTTGCAAGAACTTTCCGACAGAGCTCATCTGGAGTTCCTTCGGGCACCGCATCGTGGATAAGTTTGGCAACTCCATTGCCAACGAGGTGCTTGATCTCGTCAACCGTATAGGTGGGCATATCGTATTGTTTGAGAGCGTAATTGGTTGCCCATGCAAGGTCAACGATGGTATTGAGAAGTGTTCCGTCAAGATCAAACACTGCAGCTTTGTATGGCATAGCAAACCTCGTTCTTCTCGGCATGGCAGAAAAATCGGCGCGTGCAGTCGTTGCAGCAATTACGCCACGCAACGAACACGCAGCCGTCGGAAACGTAACAATTACGTAAAACCGTTACCAATATAGTAGTTGCTCGCAAAGATGTCACCTTTGCGGAGTACAATGTCATCTTGGTGCAAATGTGTGCCGTCTACACACGTTTGCCGTCTGCTGAGCGCTGTCCGATTTGACACAGGACAGCAGAGACGAGAGGATTTTTAGTGGATACATCCAACTCAAGCGCCATGCCAACGTCAGAATCAAAATCGATTTCGCTCAAGCCCGTCAATCAGCATAGTATGCACACGCATACCTGCGGAGAATTGCGTGCCGAGAATATCGGCGAAGTTGTTACGCTTACCGGCTGGGTTTGGCGCCGTCGTGACTTCGGTGGCCTTGTCTTTGTGGATCTTCGTGACCGCGAGGGTTTGACACAGGTGCTGTTTGACCCCGATGTGGCGCCTGAGGCATTCAAGACGGCCGAGGGCATCCGCCCTGAGTGGCCGGTTTGCATCACGGGTACCGTTCAACATCGCTCCGAGGGTCAGACGAACGAATCGCTGGCAACCGGTGAGATTGAGATTTTAGCGTCTGAGATTGAGGTGCTGAACACCGCTCAGACACCACCATTCCAAATTGAGAATCACATTGACGTGAACGAAGACCTGCGCCTGAGATATCGCTACGTTGACCTGCGCCGTCCGCATATGGCTCGCAATCTTCGTCTGCGCTCTGACTTTACCTTTGCGCTTCGTGAAGCCTTTCACAAGCGTGATTTTACTGAGGTGGAAACTCCTGCGCTTTTCAAGTCAACGCCTGAAGGTGCGCGAGATTTCCTCGTACCCTCACGCATGCAGGGGGGCAGCTTTTATGCGCTTCCACAGTCCCCACAGCTCTTAAAACAGCTGCTGATGATTGGCGGTGTGGAGCGCTATTACCAGGTTGCCAAGTGCTTCCGCGATGAAGATCTCCGCGCGGACCGTCAGCCTGAATTTACCCAAGTTGATACGGAGATGTCCTTTGTGACTCAAGACGACGTGATGTCTGAGCTTGAGGACATCCTCTCCGATGCATTTGGAAAGATGGGAATTCAGATGCAGACGCCGCTTCGTCGGATGCAGTATTGGGATGCAATGGATACGTACGGCACCGATAAGCCCGACACTCGTTTTGGCATGGAGCTTCATGACGTGTCCAATATCTTCCAAGATTCCAGCTTCAAGCTCTTCAGCGGCGCCGCGCACACCGACGGGCAGTATGTAAAGGCCATCAATGCGCATGGAGCGGGTTCTTGGCCGCGCTCACAAATCGATAAGCTCGGTGAAGTTGCGGCAGGTTTCGGAGCCAAAGGTCTTGCGTGGATTGCGTATAGAGAGGACGGCAGCGTCGGCGGTCCCATTGCCAAGTTCTTCTCGGTAGATGAGCTCGATGCTTTGCGCACAGAGATGGAAGCGCAACCGGGCGATCTCATTCTCTTTGCGGTGGGAGCTCGTCTTGAGACGGACGAGATTTTGGGCGGCATGCGCCTGCATATGGCGCGCGTACTGGAAGTTCCTCGCGAAGGACATGACTTCCTGTGGGTAGTCAATTTCCCGCTTTTCCACTGGGACGAAGAAACGCAAAGCTATGCTTCCGAGCACATGCCCTTTACGCAGCCAAATGAAGATCAGATTGACCTTCTGGATACCGATCCTCTGTCCATTGGTTCCCATACCTATGACTTTGTGATGGACGGCTTTGAGGCGGGCGGCGGTGGCATGCGTATCCACAACGCTGACCTGCAGCTTCGCATCCTTGAGAAGCTGGGCTTCACTAAAGAGCGTGCAGAGGCTCAGTTTGGCTTTTTGATGGAGGCGCTGACCTATGGCGCACCTCCCATGGGCGGCTTTGCACTCGGCCTCGACCGCGTGTGTATGCTGCTGGCGGGCGCCGATTCCATTCGTGATGTCATGGCATTCCCCAAGACAACATCGGGCTCGGATCTTATGTCTGCCGCGCCGTCGCCTGTGACTGATGATCAACTAAAGGAGGTATCTCTCCGCACGTTGTAGGGGGAGAGTATTGTGTCTAAAGATACTTCTTATAGAGTGGGCGCTTCGTCTGCCGAGAAGACCGGTGTTATCGATACCGCTGCCACAACCGGTGCCACCGCAGTAAACGTCACCGCTGCCACCACCGGCGCCACCGTTGCTACCGGCGGCGTCACTGCAGCTCACGTTGCCGCCACTGAAAAGGGCGTGGCACTTTCCGACATCAAAGTGCTGGCTTCCCACTTTGGAGCCTATCGCGCCGACTTTATCAAGTCGGGATTGTGCGTGTTTGCGGAGTCGGTGCTTGAGCTGTTCATCCCGTTTTTGATGGCACGTATCGTCGATGAGGGAATCATGCACGGCAATCTGCAAACCGTGTTTGTCAACGGTATTGCCATGGTTGCCTTTGCGCTTCTCGCCATGGGTGCAGGCATTGGTTATGCACGCTTTTCGGCTCGTGCGGCCATGGGGCTTGGTGCGCGTCTTCGTGAGGACGAGTTTGCCTGCATGCAGGGCTTTGCGTTTGCAAATCTTGATCGTTTTGACACCTCCTCGTTGGTTACGCGTCTTACCTCCGATGTGACCATCATTCAAAATGCCATTGCCATGGGTACGCGTCCGTTCATGCGTGGACCCATCATGCTGATTATGGGTGTCTTTTTGGCGTGTGTAATGAGTCCCGAACTGGCCTTTGTTTACTTTGCCGTTTTGCCTTTTTTGGCGCTTTGCCTCTTCTTTATTGTGACTCGCGTAAGTCCTTTGTACCAAGCGCTGCAGGGGTCGATGGATAAAATCAATGAGGTGCTCCAGGAAGATTTTGCTGCTATCCGTGCAATTAAGGCCTATGTGCGTGAAGGCTTTGTGTCCGATCGCTTTGCCACTGTTAATGCCGCTTACGCCAAAACGGCTACGCGCACATTCGGTACGTCAGTTATGAACGTTCCGGCATTTCAGACAGCCATGTATGTGGCAAACGTTGCCATTTTGCTTTTTGGTGGCCGGATGATTATGGCCGGTACGCTTGGAGTTGGCGAGCTTACGGGTTTCATGAGCTACGTGCTGTTGATTATGAACTCGCTCATGATGATTTCGGGTGTTTTTCTGTTGTGCGCCCGTGCTATTACCAGTGTGCATCGTATTGGAGAAATACTTTCTGAGGTACCTGTCATTGAGTCTCCGCAAGATGGTCTGATAAAGGTTCCAGACGGCTCTATCGCGTTTAAGGATGTTTCCTTCAAATATAGTTTTGACGCCAAAGAAGACGTTCTTGACGACATCACGCTTTCCTTTGCTGCCGGGTCTACCGTTGGCATCCTTGGAGGCACCGGTTCTGGCAAGACCACCCTGGTGCAGCTTATTGCCCGTCTCTATGATGCAACGACCGGCACGGTAGAAGTAGGGGGTCATGACGTTCGTGCGTATGATTTAGCCTCACTTCGTGACGCTGTGGCTGTGGTGCTCCAGAAAAATGTTTTATTCTCGGGCACGGTACGCGACAATCTGCTCTGGGGGAATCCTCAGGCAACGGATGCTGAGCTGCTTGAGGCCTGCAGGATCGCCTGCGTCGATGAATTCCTTGAGCGTATCGGTGGCCTTGACGGAGATCTGGGCCAGGGCGGCGTGAACGTTTCCGGCGGTCAGAAGCAGCGTCTCTGCATCGCCCGAGCGCTTCTGAAGCATCCGCGTATCATCGTATTTGACGATTCTACCAGCGCCGTTGACATGGCGACTGACGCTAAGATCCGTGCCGGTCTCGCTGATCTCGGTGATATGACCAAGATCATCATCGCTCAGCGCGTGAATTCCGTTATGGAGGCAGATCAGATTGTCGTCCTTGATAACGGTCGTGTTCACATGACGGGCACGCACGCAGAACTTCTCACCCAAAGTCCTATCTATAGGGAGCTGTATGAGTCGCAGGTACATGGCTCTAATCCTGAAGGTCATGATTCTGCTCAAGATTTGGTTTCTGGCGAGAAGAACGACGTGTTGTCTGTGCCTGCCGTAGCGGAAGGGGAGGTGCATCATGGCTAGTCGCGGAGGAGCATCGGTGCGCCCCAAAAACGTAGGCTACACGCTGCGCCGTTTTGTAACGTATCTCGGGCATGCGAAAAAGCGCCTGCTTCTTGTGGCATTTCTCGTAACGATAAGCGGTCTTTCTGCGCTTCTCGGCACGTATATGATCAAACCGGTTGTTGCTGCCGTTGGTGCGGGAGATGTATCCGGCTTTACGCGCCTGGTACTTTTTACGGCGGGCGTGTATCTGCTTGGTGCCCTCACGAGCGTTGGCTATACACAGACCATGGTTTGGGCTGCTCAGACGGTGGTGTTTGACATCCGTCGCGACCTCTTTGAGCATATTTTAACGTTGCCGCTGAAATTCTTTGACGGGCAAACGCGCGGCGACATTATGAGCTACTTTACCAATGATGTTGATACTATTTCCGAAGCACTCAACAACAGTTTTGCCAATCTTATCCTGGCGTTTATTCAGATGGTGGGTACGCTTATCCTGCTCTTTGTTTTGAACTGGCAGCTGACCATTATTACCGTGGCTTTTGATGTCTTGATTGTCTTATATGCGCGCTATTCAAGCGGACGTTCGGCAGCGTATTACGCTACGCAGCAGACATCGCTTGCGGCTCTTAATGGCTATGCCGAAGAAAGTATTTCCGGCCTTAAAGTCGTAAAAGTGTTCAACCACGAGGCGGCAAACCTTGCGGGATTCCGTGCCTACAATGAAGAGTTGAGAGCCGCAGGTACCAGTGCGCAGACATACGTAGCCACCATGGTGCCTATCACGGTATCGTTGACGTATATCAATTATGCCGTAGTCACCGTTGTGGGCGCCATTCTTGCGGTTAACGGACACGCCGATGTGGCAAGTCTCGCCTCGTACCTGGTTTTTGTTCGACAAGCCGCCATGCCGTTCAATCAGTTCACGCAGCTTGGCAACTTCCTCATGACGGCGCTTGCCGGCGCCGAGCGGATCTTCGGCGTCATGGAACTCTCGTCTGAGGTTGACGATGGTGATGTGACCCTGGTGCACGTAAGCGGCTACGATACCGGAGATGAGCGCTGGGCGTGGCAAAAACCTGACGGCGAGAAGATCCCGCTTGCCGGAGACGTTCGTTTTAACGACGTGACCTTTGGTTACGACGAAGGACAGACGGTTCTTGCCAACCTTTCACTCTTTGCAAAACCGGGTCAGAAGATAGCTTTTGTCGGCTCTACCGGAGCAGGAAAAACGACCATTACCAATCTGATCAACCGTTTTTATGACGTGCGCAGCGGTACCATCACCTACGACGGTATTCCCGTGAATGACATCAAAAAAGCAGCGCTGCGAGCCTCGCTGGGCATCGTGCTCCAGGATACGCATCTGTTTACCGGCACCATTGCGGACAATATTCGCTTTGGCAAGCTCAGTGCCAGTGATGATGAGGTAGTGGCTGCCGCTAAGATCGCCAACGCCGATAAGTTTATCCGCCGTATGCCTAAAGGCTACGATACCTTGTTGACATCTGATGGAGCCAATCTGTCTCAGGGTCAACGTCAGCTCCTGGCGATTGCTCGTGCGGCTATCGCGGATCCGCCGGTCCTCATACTGGACGAGGCAACGTCTAGTATCGACACTCGCACCGAGGCGTTAATCGAGCGTGGTATGGACGCCCTCATGGCAGGCCGTACCGTCTTTGTAATCGCGCATCGCCTCTCTACCG
>ERZ772960.932-NODE-932-length-24428-cov-3.726378_pt1 | contig 24428 bp, 20 predicted proteins | sample MGYA00580678_ERZ772960 | MGnify/ENA primary metagenome ERZ772960 (study PRJEB29015, sample SAMEA2737930) | human oral metagenome | biome: human oral; feature: human-associated habitat; material: dental | place: China | collected 2059 ... | reverse complement strand
TAAAGAGTGTTCTGGGCGGGTGCGCTGTTGCTCTGGCGGCATAGGCGGATTTCTTGCGTGCTTATTCTGTAAGCATGCAAGAAATGATATAATAAAAAAGTCCAACCAACAATTAACATTTTAGGGATTTTCCCAGTATTTTGGTATTTGAACCAGAAAAACGGGCACTTGCTCGAAAAACTTTTGGTTCAAATCCCAATTGTTGGTTGGACGCCTAGAGTAGGTGTCCGTTTTTTATGTGCGGACTTTACTCAAGATAAATCAACTTAAAACTCAAAGGCGTCCATGAGTAAAAAATCACTAGAAACCAACGTCGTATTACAAGGCGACTGCATAGAATTATTAAAAACACTACCAGACAAATCGATTGATCTTGTTTTTGCTGATCCGCCATACAATTTGCAACTAAAGGGCGATTTGTGGCGACCAAATAATACGAAAGTGTCTGCGGTTGATGACGACTGGGATAAATATGATAGCTTTGCTGCTTATGATAATTTTACGACCAAATGGCTTGCCGAGTGTCGCCGCATCCTCAAGGACAACGGTTCGCTTTGGGTAATTGGTAGCTATCACAATATCTTTCGCGTTGGTAAAATCTTGCAAGATCTCGATTACTGGATTTTGAATGATATTCTTTGGATTAAAACAAATCCTATGCCAAACTTCAAAGGCACGCGCTTTAACAATTCGCACGAAACGCTAATCTGGGCTGGTAAATCTGAGAAATCAAAGCCGACTTTTAGTTATAAAACTATGAAAGCCCATAACGAAGATAAGCAGATGCGCAGTGATTGGTTAATTCCGATTTGCAGCGGTAAAGAGCGGATTAAAATTAACGGCGAAAAAGCTCACTCGACACAAAAACCACTTGCATTGCTTCGCCGAATTATCAATGCAGCTACAAAGCCAGGCGATATTGTGCTTGACCCATTTCTCGGCAGCGGCACGACGGCAGTTGCCGCAAAAGAGCTCGGGCGTTCTTACATTGGTATTGAACGCGACGGCACCTACGTTAAAGTCGCCAAAAAGCGACTTACCGACACGACGCCTCTCGACGAAACGCTCATTACGAGTAAATTAGAAGCAAAAGCGCCGCGTGTTGCATTTGGTCTACTGGTTGATATTGGACTCATCAAAGCGGGTATTACACTCACCAGCAAAGACGGCAAATACTCCGCAGTTGTTACCGCCAACGGTTCGCTCAAAAGTGGCGATATCGAGGGTTCTATTCACAAAGTCGGCGCAGTCTTACAAAACCAACCGTCATGCAACGGCTGGACATTTTGGTATATCGACGGTGTGTTGATTGACGAAATTCGACAGAAGTATCTGGAGAAAAACCATGCTTGATTACGAAGAATTTAAGAAAATTTTTGATGAAAAAATCTTTGCAAAATCAAAACCCGATCTCATAAGAAAAGTTGCCGAATATCCAGACAGATATGTTGGGCTGTTTCGCCCAACCAAGCCAGAGGCTAAATTACTACAAAATCTTTTACAGTCAAATGAAATTCGTTTTGGCGACGCTTTTGAAGTAGCAATCAAGCAATATTTTGTCAATGCAGGCTGGCAGCCTTTACCGCAAAAAATAATTTCTAAAGAGGGCGACGCACTCGACATTGACCAGCTACTCATGAAAGACAACAAAGTGTTGTTCATTGAGCAAAAAGTGCGTGACGATCATGATTCGACCAAAAAGCGCGGGCAAATTAGTAATTTTGAGAAAAAGTTAGAGGCACTGGTCGATATTTACGGCGACAAAGTGGCGTGGGGATTTTTCTATTTTATCGACCCAAGCCTTGTCAAAAACCGCAACTTTTATCTGCCGGAACTGCAAAAATTACAAGATTCTTGGGGTATAAACCTATCAGTATCGTACGGACAAGACATGTTCGAACAACTCGGCTACCCGAACATTTGGTGTGATATAATGATCAACTTGAAAAAGTGGCGACACGACATACCTGACTTGCCAAACGTAAATTTTGACACCAACCCCGAAGAATCCGCCGAAGAAATAAAAGACCTGCCGCTTCGTATATTCCGTAAACTGTTTGATGACGAGCGAATTGTGGAGCAGATACTGCCTGTATTGTTCCCGACTGGAGAGACGCTGGCAATACTTGAGCCGTATTTTCGTGGACAGGGTACTGTTGTTGCCAATAATATATCACGCAGCATGACAAATTACTTATATTCACAGCCTACCCATCTATCCTCTGTGGTAAATAAGTCAAATAATAACGCCATCTAACTCTGATTGTTGTATAATATATAGACACAGAATTGACGTTAATTTAGCTTGCGTTATGGTTATTAAGAAGTTTACAAAAATCAAAGATTTCGGAGTTTTTAGGGACTTCGTTGTCCCAAGAGCTCTACCAGAATTTAAACGATACAATATCATATACGGCTGGAATGGGTCGGGCAAAACGACCCTATCAAAATTGTTTGCCAGCCTAAACTCAGGTGGTTGTGAGGAATTTTCGACTGCACTATATGAGATAAAAGATGACGCTGGTGCAACATGCTCACATGGTCAAATTTTTTCTACACCGATACGCGTATTCAACCAAGAGTATGTAGATGACAATGTGTCTTTTACAGCCAATAAAGCAAAGCCTATTCTTATATTAGGTGAGGAGAATCAAGAGGCCATCGCGCAAATTGAACGTGATGAAAAAGAGATATCCATAATTCGCACTAAGATTAACGAAGAGACTCGTCAGAAAAAAGAAAAATCAACGAGAAAAGATCGTTTATTTACCGATATAGCGCGTACCATTGGTCAGAATACCCGCGGAGCGATATCTCGCACATATAGAAAACCAGAGGCTGAGGCGGCTTTTGCGGGACTTTGTGAAAAGCGCATACTGCAAGGCGAGCAACTCACGCTGCTAGTGCAAGAGATTTCACAAGAGTCAATGGAGAAACAGCAAAAAATATCCCTCACAAATAACCAGCTTACAAAAAACTTCGAAAGAAGCCAGAAGCTAGCAAACAAAACTGTAGAAGCTAATGTGATTTCTCGGCTTGTGGCTAATACTGACATAGCCGAGTGGGTCGAACGAGGCGTTGCCTTGCATGAAAAACATAAAAACGATAAGTGTGAATTCTGCGGTAGTAAGCTATCTCAAGAGCGTATAAAAGAGCTTGCTAATCACTTTAACGACGCAGACAAGAAGCTAAAAGAGCAAATCGACATAGTACTTAACGATTTACGCACGGACTACGCGCAAATACAACAGCTACAGCCAGTCGATAAAATGAACCTTTATCAAGAATTACGTGAAGAATACGAAACTCGCAGCATAGCTATGACTGACGCCCGCGACAAGCTGCTCACCGAAATTGAGCATTTTGCAAAAACACTTGAATTTAAAAAGGCTCATACTACTACCCAGCTCGATCTTGGTGACCAACCAAAACTAGACGATTTGCTATTGCGTATTGCAAAAATTAACGAGCAAATTGATTTACACAATAAAAAGACTGATGAGTTTGATGCGCATAAATTAGCCGTCAGTAAACAAATAGAAACACACTACTTAAGCACTATATATGATGATGTAGAAGCGCTAAAAACTGATATTTTGGCGCACGACAATAAAATAAGAGAGCTGACTGATGGTGTTGAAGGAACTCCAGATAAGCCCGGGTTGCGCAGACTAAATGAGAGGGTAGGTGCAAATAAGTCCAAGGTTTCATCTTCGCATAAGGCTTGTAGTATATTAAATGAATCACTGAAAAATTTCTTGGGGCACGCCGAAATAACTTTTGATACCAACGACGATGGCAGCGGCTATACACTGAAGCGGGGCAATACGGTTGCGAAAAGCCTAAGTGAGGGCGAAAGAACAGCTATTGCTTTTGTGTATTTTACTGTACAACTAAAAGATGAAAATTTTGACGTTAATAATGGTATTGTTGTCATCGACGACCCGGTATCAAGCCTTGACACAAACTCGCAATACCAAGCTTTTTCGTTCTTGAAAACTGCAACAAGTGGCGTAAAGCAACTTTTTGTTCTTACTCATAACTTTGATTTTCTAAAGTTACTCTTAAATTGGCAAAAAGGCAATAACGGTGGCAGAGAAGCGCAATACTTTATGATTAATAACAGATATTCTACATCTGACGGCTCAAGGAAAGCATTTTTAGATAAACTAGATACCGACTTGCAAAAATATGAGAGTGAATACCACTATCTGTTTAATATGATTTATAATTATCAATCGGATGGTACAATAGCTAACGCATATAAAATGCCCAATATTGCACGCAAAGTTCTCGATAATTTCTTAATGTTCCGTATACCAAGTAGTGAAAGTACATACAAAAGGCTTGAGCGACTGAATTTTGACACCCAAAAGAAAGCTGCGATATATAAATTTGTGAATGATCAATCTCATATTACTGGATCAGGATTCGACCCTGCACTTGTGCCAGAAACGCAGAAAAATATTGGCTACCTCCTAGAGCTAATGCGATCTACATTCCCTGATCATTATGCAATTTTAGAAGAATCGTTATTGCAGTAAGTGCGCGGCGAAGCGCGTCGGCTTTGCCGACAAAAGCCGCGCCGCCTCTACTGTTTGCGGTAGACGCACCCGCCCAGAACACTCTTTACCTTTTTCTAATAAAATCACGGCGGGGGAAATTACAAAAATATGCAAAGGGTTTTCTGGGCGGGGCGCAGCACGGCTTGCCGTGCTAGGTGGCGCGGCTCACAGTTTTTAACATTTTGTACTAAAATAGGTTCGAGCTTGGATGTAAAATCTCACCAAGTGTATAAGAGCTATGAGTCCCTAAAGACTCTTTTTATTTTACAATCTATCTAAAAAATACGACTAACATGCGGCTCTCATCCTCCGTGCATAAGAATATATGTACTGCAATTTGTTGCGGTTTAATCTTTTGTTGCGTTTATGGCGTCTGTAAAACCTATTTCGCCACGCTCTAGTTTTTGAATAGCGTTATCTATTTCAACTGATGTTTTTAGCCCCGTGACTTTTAAACTATTTCTTATACCTAACCTTGCCAGTAGGCTGTTTACCTCGTTAATTATATGCTCGCGAAGTGAAGCTTTGGAGTAAGCAGCTTGTAATCCGTTGACAATCTGATAATACTCCGTAGTACCTTCAATTCGGCCTAAGCTACTAATACTGCCCCACCTAGATGTAGCAGACTCTATGGCTATATCCCTGGCTTTGCGGTGTGCCGTAAAATCGTATTTTTCAGAATTGCCCGTATCTGAAGTCTTTAATGCAAACTTTGGCATTGGCTCTGACAATAAGCTTAGTTGCTTTAGCATTTTGCGATGTTGTCGTGGTGTGCCTAGTTTGCGCGGCAGCTTAACGTGCCAAATTCTATTTGACGGTATAATGTAAAACTTTTTCTCATTGCGTTTCCAATCTCTGACAGGTACTAGCTGTATATACCTGCTGAATAAATTAACAATCTTACCATGAGGTAAAAACTCTAGTTTTTTACCATTAAGACCACTTTTATCGCTATCGTAAACAATTTCTAGGTAAGCATCGCCAAAGCCAGCAAGACGATGAGACAAAATATCTACGATATTCCATACGGTTTCATCTAATTGATTCCTGCTTCCATGAGCACCTACATCCAGAAACTCCTTTAATTGATCTTCTAATCTTTGATTCTTTCTAGCTAATTTTATCGTAAACGGATATGTGCGTCCGTTGCGGAAAGGCATTATACCAGTATGTACATCTCTGGTAAACATAAATGCAAGACCGTCTAAGTTGTCTTGTTTGACGTTAGAAAAATATGCTCGTGATAGTCTAGGCATTTCTATCCTCCTGGCGACCATTTACGACATCTATTTTGATTTGTTTAACGCCAAAATCAAGAGTCGTATCTGTTGGGACGACCATTAAGTAGCTAACCGTAAATATATCAATAGCATCTACCGGCATAGATGGAGTGTTGACATTCAATGGTGCAATACGACATATCAACTCGCTTTGATGTTGCACTAATGATTGAGAATAGAAGGTAGATAAGTCACCTTGTCTCGGCAAGTTATTCAGTAAATTAGCTAGTCTTCTTTGCCACTTATTACGTAACGTTGTACGAAGTGTAGTCATAAAGTTATGTGATTGGTGATAATTTGATATGACTGCAAATAGTTGTAATTGCTGTGGCGTATCGGCAAGGTAAGTATCCCATAATACTTTGCACTCGTTCCATAACTCAGGTTTGTTGTGATATTCGGTATATATGTATGCGTAGCCGCTAATGTCGAATAAATCCAGTAACGGCTCTGCCACCCAAGTTACAGCTGATGACGTTTCCCAATCTTTGATTTGCAGTCCAATACTATCAAAAATACCCAATACACCAAAAAAATAAGGTCGAAATAATACTTTAAACCTAGCAGTATCGCCAGCTTCCAATGCCTCATAACAAGCCTCGCCAGTCCTATGTACTGCACCACCAAAAAAGTCTGGCATATCAGGATCGAATTCTTTAGTGTTAAATAGTTGCGGAATTAGCTCTGCTTGACCTTTAATAACCATATTTCTAAAATTAGCAATTCGTTTATGCTCAATATCCCAATTCCATTCGGCTTGCTTTAGAAAACTAATTTTGATGTCTTTACGTAGAGCTCTTGAGAACTCTTTGATATCTTCAATATGACGATCCAATTTCCGTGCAAGCTCAATAGCTCGATTATAAATACTAACAGATTGCTTATATCTTTTTGCGTCAGATAATAATTTGCCTGTTTCCACATACCACGTCTCTACAAACCCCATAAGTAGTTGCCATTGATCGTAAATCGCAAGCTCTAACTCGTGAAAAACAAGCTCGACAATATACCAGTTTGGCGTTCCGTGCCGTACACGTGCTTGACGTTCAAATAAGATACTATCATTAGTCTGTTCCAAAACTCGAATAGCATTTGACGGTAGCGAGAATTGATAAGGCGCATTGCTACGAGACCATTTAGTATTGATTAATTTACTGCGTAGCTTATCCACGTTCAGCTCATTTATCGTTTTAATAAAACCGAGCTCTAGCGATATTGGTAAGCTAGCTAAAATGTCTATTACTGCTATTGAGTATATTTCTTGAGTCTCATCTATAGCCTGACTACTAATTAGCATAGCTAAAATGTCTTTAGAAAGTTTGTTGTGCCATTTTTTACCGTCTTTAACGAACCAATTCTTGCCCATTCCATCAAAAAGCTTCGGTAAACTAGAAGTCTTATTATAGAGTGATCGATAGTCCTCAGGATCTACATCTGCTTTAATCGCTTTGAGTACTGCAGATAAAATTATATCCTCAAGCCAAGTAGTGTCAGGTATTTCATTTGGTTGCAAAGTAGTATTAGTTTGAGTAGCCATTTCGATGGTAGTGCTGTCGGTTAAGTACCACTGTTTATGTTTAAACTTTTTGCCATACCACCTGCTATCAGTAGGTATTAAATGCTTTTTACTATAATAAGTTTCGGCTAAAATTAATAATTTTGTTAGTAAAAGAGGATGCGATTTACTATGTAGCTCAGTTTTACTGCTGGATATCTCTGTCAGCATTACTAATGTGTTAGCTGACCTTAACGCTTGTTTACGATAATACTCTTGAAAACTAGGATTACGCCACTGGTATCCACGATATGTTGCCTGATTGACCCACCTTTGTAGTTCATTGGCTAACGTACTGAAGAGGAGTGTTGGGTCGGACAAGAAAAATGCGCGCGATCCAAGCTTTACAAAGGCAAAAATTGCCAAACACGATAGCACAGCCAATAAAGGTACAGCTAGGCGTGGAGGCGAGACCTTGACTGCGCTAAAACTAAGTAGAACGACTGCTAAAGCCGTTAGGAATGCCACTAATCTGACATAGATATTACCAAGCCTGTCTTTAAGTATTAGTTCTCGTATATCACCAGAGACATACGAGTAAGTATTGGATATAACCGTGCTAACAGCAGTAAAATAAAGACCTAAAAACACACCAGCGATGCCGGCTACGGTAGCGAGCATTTGTACGTACGCATTACTGTCAAGAGGGTGTAATAAATACTTACCGGCATTACTATTACGTATCCAAGCTATATCAGTGAAAAATGATAGACAATGTTTATCAAATAAATACATTGCGAAGCTAGCAATCAGTGCCAGTGCAATAGAAAATGCAACACTTTTAGTCATCGTTCGCCAATACCGTATCTCGATGGTAGTCGTATTAAGCTTGTCTTTGGTCTGAAAACCAATGCGCAGTCGCCTAAAGTTTAACCAGTCGAGTCTGTGGCGTATACGCCAAAAAAGTTTAATTGACCCTAAATGTGCAAGTAAGTAACTTCTACTGATCATACTACCCTATCTTACAACTAGCATGCCAATATGAAAAACTGTTATGCTTGCGTAGTGATGCGAAAGTATTTAGAAGAAGAATAAAACATTTCAGTATCTGAAATATATCTTAACATCACACTCTTGAACTTTTACTTTCTCCTAAAGAATCTTCTATGTATAGCGTGAACACATACTAATCCTTGTCCTATCGCTCCCAACCTCATCCTAAATTACCTCGCTATCTTGTGCTATTAGAGCTATTATGTCAGTGCTTTAGGTTAGTTTAAACAAGGCATTAAACCCTTAAGTTTCAATACCTGACTTAAACTTCTCTAAGCATATAGCAAACTACCCGAGCAATAAAGCTCGAGAAAGGATAAATATAACTCGTATGAATATAACAAAAGCGAATTTCGACAGATATGAAGCAGTTCGTCTTAGCGGGGTAACTAACATGTACGATACTAGAGCTGTTGAGGAATGTAGCGGTCTCATGCGTGAGCAGATCTTTGACATTATGAAGAACTATAGCAACTACAAACAAGAGTTCTATCATAGATCTCCCGTTGCAAAGAGAATGGAGGAGATGAAGCGAGTTGGTACGATGGTTGTAGACTATAAAAATATTGTCAAAGAATTTGGTGAACCATATGTAGCACCAATATCATGTAAAGAATCTGATGTTGTATGGATTGTTAATACGTTATCTGAGGTTGCGATAATTTATAACTACAAAAACGGTAGGCGATATCTTCACGACAAAGGCTTAGATATATTCGATATAACAGAGTGGACTATTGGCGGAAAGGATAGAAGCGGCGATGCTTGCGATTATGTTCGCTATCGTCTAGGCGATAAAGCGAAGGACGGCGCATTCTAGCAACTTTCACCTATAAGAGTAATATGTGACTTCAAAATGAAGTCACATATTTTATTTACCCCTAAAAACTGCTCTTGAAAAAATCTCACGACTAGTGTACCTTGGGCTTTAGACAACTAATAACGACCATGAGTCTTCTGTATTTCGTTGTCTAGTAGGGGACAATCTTTTGCTCCCTTACAGATGGAGGGTTTATTTAAATAAAACATATAGCAGGCGGCACAGAGGATGAGATCTGCGTCTTTGTCTGCTTACAAAAACAAACCGAAAGAGCGTGATGGGTATAGCGATCTTCGGTAAGCAGAGGTTAAAGCACTAGCATATTGCTTTTATAGTAAAAATATGTTACTATAATAATCGCGTAAAAATGCTCGCACCGCTAGCTGCACTTTTCCTTTGTCGTGAATCGTTGTATTATCAAAAGCTCTTTTAAAGGGCTTTTTAATTTGCCCGAGAATCATATTTTGAAGAGTCTGCATATCTGTTAGACGTTTATTCTTCATGCTCTTTAATAATTGGACAAAATAGACATTCTGCCAAATTTATATACCTGTATAGTTCATATACAATGGGCGTATTTTTAGATTAAGCTACCTCTAATAACGGTTGTCTTATCGTTTAGCAACGTCATATAGAAAAATATTAACGAACATTGTCAATAGTGTTGTACTAATGCTACTTGAATGCGACAAATGCAATAACGCAAAAAGTCCAACATTCAAAGGAAGGAAATAGTATGGACACATTACCTAAAGACAGAACGACATATGATGTCATCGTTGCTGATCCACCATGGGATGTAGAACAACGAGGTAAAACTCGCGGAGCAGAGCGACATTATAACCTGATGAGCCTTGAACGGATAAAAGGAATGGGAGACGCGATAAAAAGCGTCACATCTAAGAATAGTCACTGCTGGCTTTGGGTTACAAATGCTACGCTTCGCCATGGATTTGAGGTGCTTGAGTCTTGGGGCTATACGCCTCGAAGTGTTTTAACATGGTGCAAGCCTCGTTTTACGCTCGGTAATTACTTGCGTAATGCAACAGAACACATTCTGCTTGGTACACGAGGCAAGGCTCCTGTGGGATTTAAATCTCAACCCACATGGATGTTCGCTCCGCTGCAAGATCATAGCCATAAACCAGAGGAAATATACGCGATCATTGAACGAATTTCAGGAAAGCTTGGAAATGGTCGGAAGCTTGAATTGTTTGCAAGAAGACGCGAGCGTGACTATCACGTGTGGGGCAATGAAATAGCAAGCGATGTCTCATTCGCTCACTTTGGCTACCCTGTACCATCGGACAAGCGTATCTCTGGAAAGGCGTAAACCATGAAACAGCGATCTATGCAATACGCAAAGCGGTTTATTAACTCAAATAAAGGAGAAATTTATTATGAAACACCTAACGAATTACTTGATCAACTACCTAAATTTAACAACAACCGGTGTCGCAGGAGCCATCCTCGTTGTTTTTGGCATTATACCCAGTATCCTTTGCCAGAACGTGACAGCCATGACCGTAGTGCTATATTACCTCGCAATGTTTCTCGCCATCATGTGGCTTGATAACTTTATGGAATCTGAAGGATTCTAGCTAGCTTTTAACAGTTAGTAAAAGCTTATACCTTACAAAATTTTATAAAAACGAAGGAGTTTTCAATGAGTCTATTTAATCGTAATAAACGTAAAGATGGTTGGATATGGTATCGTATCCACTGGCGCCGCCCGGTAGAAGTTGAACATATGCGAGCATTACTTGAAAAGCTTGCGAGTGATGAAGCAACTGATGAGATTGTGTTCGAAACAAGATCGCAAAAAGATAGGCTATCGTATCTGCTTGCAACTCGCCCTCGTTACGCTGCCCATTTAGAACGAACGTTTGATCAATTTGCAAACGGTACATCACTTATCAAGCTTGGTCCATCAGAGCTAGAAAAGTTACGTCCGAAGACTCGTTTTGCCGATAAAGTTACACTTGGCCATCCAAACTTAGCTCTTAATGTTGATCGTACAACAATGATTTCGCGTAGCATCTTAACTGCCATGGCAAGTATAGCGGCAGGCGAGCACCTTGTTTTGCAGGTAATGCTTGGCCGGAGAGTTCGTCCATTTGATGTGCCAAAGAATATAGAGAGTCCAACGACAAGATTAGCGGATCGTATTTTCTTTCCGCCTGAGCTAAATCGTATATCATCGGAGATGCATGCAGGATTACAAAAACGCCATAGTATGCACGGATTCCAAACAGAAGTTCGTATAGGCGTAGCTACAACTGTGGAACGGTTTAAAAATAGTTTAGTCCTTATGGATCAGATAAAAGACAGTCTTCGTATGATGGAGACGGCCGGATCAAACGTGACGTTCTCTGGTAAAGATGTCACGCGTCAGTTAGATAACCTCATTCGTCCTCGTATATGGAAGTACGCGTTATCAAGCCAAGAAGTTTCATGCCTTATGGCAGTACCGTACGGCGAAAACGATTTCCCGCTTGTTCCGCCGGTTCACCCGATAACACTTCAAACACATCAGCTTATTCCAGAATCGACAGAATATTTTGCGATAACCGACGATCCAAAACGTCGAATTAAATTTGGTATTAATCCAGCGCATTCGCTCCGCCATACACTTCTTATGGGCCCGAGCGGGGTCGGTAAAAGCACGGCGATGCTTAATATGATATTAAACGATATAAAACAAGGATTTGGTGTTTTGGTAATCGACCCAAAAGACGATCTTAATACAGACATCCTCGCTTGTATGGATAAGTCTCGCCTAGATGATGTTGTTGTCATTGATCCAATGGCAGACCATGTTGTTGGTATTAACCCGCTTGCGTCAAAGGGCGATCCGGATTCAATTGCCGACGGCATGCTGGCAGTCTTTCGTGAAATGTTTAGCTCATCATGGGGACAGCGAACAGGCGATGTCCTTAGTAATGCATTAGCAACATTAACACGGACAAAACAAGATGTGTCGCTCGCTATGCTTGTTCCTCTTCTTACGAATCCTGTATTTCGACGCAAACTCGTTGATGAGGTAAAAGAAAAAGACCCGATAGGGCTCGGATCTTTTTGGGAGCAATACGAGGCGATGACGCCACGCAAACAACAAGAAATTATTGCCCCTTTGATGAATAAGCTGCGAGAGTTTTTGAGGCGTCCGCCGCTGCTTCGAACAATTGGTCAGATTAATCCTAAGTTCGATTTAAAAGATTTATTTATGAAGCGTAAAATCATCCTTGTTTCACTAAATAAATCAATGTTAACACCACAAATAGCAAAATTTCTTGGCTCAATTATATTATCTCAGATTTGGTCATTAACGCAAGCGCAAGCAGCAATTCCAGAAGCTAAGCGATCAATCGTAAAAGTATATGTTGACGAGATGCAAGACTATCTTGCTCTACCGATGAATATTGCGGACGCTCTTAGCCAAGCACGAAGTTATAAAGTCGGCTTTACGCTTGCCCACCAATATAGAGACCAAGTAAAAGATAAAGAGCTGCTTGCTGGTATTGATGCCAATGTAGCTCATAAAGTGTTCTTTTCATTAAACGATCCTGACGCTCGAACAATTGCAAATATGTGCAACATATTAAGTCCCGAAGATTTTAAATATCTAAAACGATATCATGTATATGTCCAGACGCTTTGTTTAGGTCAAACAACTTGGCTTTCTGCTAAGACAAAATCAAAACCACAACCTATTAACAATGCTGAAACTATAAAGCAGCAAAGCCTAAAATTGTATGGTCGACCCGTTGCTGAAGTCGATCAAGAACAGGCCAAGGCAGTAAATATATACGAAGACATTGAAGAGAAGCTTCGTCGTATCAGCTTTTCAAAACCACTTGTTGGTGTTGCTAAGACAGCCAAAACGATACTAGGTCAATCACTGTCACCTAATACTTCGGGGATGTAACATGAGAACGTATCGTTTCGCCCATCGTTTCGCAGTAGCCGAAAAGGCTCTTTACATCCCCGTTAATAATACAAATAACCGTGGGACTGTACCTCATAATGAGGTACATGCTATCTCACCCCGCATAGGAGGCTCTTCATGACATCAGTAGTAGCAGCTCCAGATTCATCAACTACTACGCTCTATATTAATAAGCGACAATACACTTTCAATACATATGATATTTCCATTCTTAAGTATTTGCATGAAAATAAGGTGCTCGTAACAAAACAGGTTGCTAAAAAGTTTCATGACACTTCTCGGCAATTTACATCAAGCGTTCGTTTGGTAACGCGATATTTACAGAAATTACATAAACACAAACTAATTGATGTATCGGTTAAACGTTTCATAGGAGGACAGGAGAAAGGATCGACATCAACGATATGGAGCATATCGAAACTTGGATTTCTGGCGCTTAAACAGATTCAACGAGAAAAAGGCGACGATAGCTTGTTACGCCCATATAAAAAATTAAAGCCCCATTATATAAAACATCAACTCGCGGTTAATGAAATAAACTTATATTTTCAATTGATCGCAATGAAAAATACCCACCTTAAACTTGACGAAGTGGCTATTGAGGAGAAAAGCTGGCGGAAGTATTTTAGCTATCAGAATAGAGTGGAAACCTCGCTTCGTCCCGACTTATTTGTTGTTACGTATAGAGGAGACAGCAAAATATCGTGGTTTGTTGAAGTTGATTTAGCTTCTGAATCAGCTTGTCGTGTTGTAGAAAAATGTAAAGTATATGTTGATTATTTTATTAGCGTAGCGTCAGACGGAGATAGTAAAGACATCGTTCCGGCAGTTCTTTGGATTGTGCCAACAGAAAAACGTCGAAACATATTAACAAAGCATATTGCTCAAAACATGCCACCCGCCATACAGAATCAAGATATATTTATCGTTGCGACCCTACCAGAACTAAACGGTATTGTGGCTCATGGTATCGCTGGAAGACAAGAGGAGTTGACCTATGACCAATTGTAGTAATATTCCACAATATCCACTGGACTTTACTCCGCAAAGAAGCGTTAATACAGATGCTATGAAGATCCCTTTGCATAATTTACCAATAACAATGCTCAGTCTAAAGGATGTCAGGTGTCTATTAGGACTGAGTAATTGGAGTATCTATCAACTCATTCGTACAAATAAACTGCAGAGTGTAAAAATTGGTGGGCGCAGGCTTATCAGTCTGCGGGCAATACAAGAGTTCGTCGCTCAACTTGAAAAAGATAGTGAGGCTAATGGTTATTATGGCGGCTAGACGACGCGTTAGAGGCGAAGGTTCCCTCACGAAACGGAAAGACGGTCGGTGGATGGCTCGATTCTATATAACATTGCCAAATGGAGAAAGAAAACGCCAACATATTGTCTTAAAGGATAAGAACGAAGTCTTGCGGCGCATGAAGAAGGAGATGGCGGAAGCGAGCCGTGGCACGCCTATTGTGCGTGATGGACGTACAGTATCAGAATGGCTTGAATATTGGCTAGATGAGATAGACGTTGATAAAGTAAAAGACAGCACGCATTATCTTCATCGGCTTCACCTTGAAAAAGATGTTATGCCAGAGATCGGCAATGTCGTCCTTGCCAACCTGAGACCAGATCATATCAGGATTATGATTAAAAACTGGGCAAAGAATGGTATTGGTACACGATCTCAGCAAATTGCAAGAAATACGTTATCTGCCGCTATTCAAGACGCGATGAAACTTGAATATGTTCATCGTAACGTCGTACGCCTTGTCGATCCTCCGAAGCACACGACAAAACCGCATACAATATGGTCTGCTAATGAAATACGAACATTTCTTGACTCTATGACAGACCATCCATACTATGGTTTATTCCTTATCATGTGTCATTATGGATTGCGACGCGGTGAAGCGTTTGGCTTGCGCTGGAAAGACATTGATTTTAACGAAAACACCATACATATCAGGCAGCAAGTTTATCTCGTGGGACATGAGCCAAAAATCGGCTCGCTCAAAACAAGGGCAAGTATTCGTGACTTGCCGCTTTTGCCGAGTATAAAACAGGAGCTGCAAGCAGAATATGAACGACGCCTCTATCCAGACGGCGACGAACTTCTCTACCTTACTAAAAAAGGCAACCCGATAGATGGTAGAAGCTTTATCAAAACATTTAAAGATGCTGCTCGAAAAGTGGGGTTAAAAGAGATAACGCTTCATGAGATTCGCCACAGCGTTGCTACAATGCTCAAAGAAGCTAACGTCTCGGCAAAAGATGCACAAGTTATCCTTGGGCATTCTTCAATAACAACAACCTTGCAAATCTATACTCACTCAACCGAAACAGAAAAATCAAATGCACTTCTCGCCGTAACCGATAAAATCTACAATAAACATAACGACAACAACCAAGCAAAAACATCCTTATAAACAATAAAGGAGTCTGCTGCAAGAATAGACTCCTCTTTTAGTAAGAAAAGGCTATATTACCCCTATAAAATACAAAAATAAGCAAGCGAGCTTGTTAGCTCCTAAGGCATACGTGTCTACCAATTCCACCACATCCGCATGGCACGCGTAAACGCGTAAAATCCAGTATAGCAAACAACGAGTGAAATTACGAGAGGCTGCCATACAGCCTTGTGGCTCGTCAATAGTATTGGGTCTGTTGCTAATACTATTTTCTATCTAACTCTGCTTGTGTTAAAATAAACCCAGACGTAAATGATTAGGAATAAGGGGCAATAATGAGCAAAGTCGCAACCTATTTGCGCGGACACTTGGCAGGCGAGGTAGATTTTCGCACGGATTTGCGTGCGGCGCGCGCCAGGGACGCGGGGATTTTGGCGATTGCTCCTGAAATGGTCGTGTCGCCGCGAAATACGAGTGATATTCGTAAAACGGCGCGATTTTCGTGGCAGCTGTCTGAGCGCGGACACGCGTTGCCGCTCGTAGCGCGCGGTGCCGGCTATGGCATTAATGGCGGTGCTGTCGGTCGCGGCGCACAAATCTCTCTCGCGGCACACATGAACACGATTTTTGAATATGATAGTAAACAGCGGTTGGCGCGTCTGCAGCCTGGCGTGACGATTCAGGCGCTTCAATCGGCGCTTGCCTTGCAGGGCACGGGAGTTCTGGCGCTTGATGGACTTGACCCGCGCGGCACAATTGGCGGCGCGATTGCCGACAATGCTGCGGGGTATCTGGCGGGCAAATATGGTTCGCTTGCGGCGAATGTGAGCCAGTTAGAGGTTGTGCTAGCGAACGGCGACGTGCTGCAGACTGGCAAAATTAGTAAACGCGAGCTCAGCCGCAAGAAAGGCCAGCAGGATTTAGAGGGCGATATTTACCGCGGTGTAGAAACAATTTTGGAAGATTACGCTGATGAAATCAGTACAATCCACGAGCGCGATCAAACTGGCTATAACAGTATTGCGCGTGTACGCGACCGCGATGGCAGCATCGACCTGACGCCGCTCTTTATCGGCAGCCAGGGTACGCTTGGTATTATCAGCGAGATGATTTTGCGCGTTGATTTTCGCAGCCAGCATTTGGATACGGCGGCGCTTGTATTTGCTTCGGCAGACACAGCGCGCGACATGCTCGATGAGCTACGCCGGTTCGCGCCGGCGTTTGTGAAGTACTTTGATGCGGCGCTCGTACGGCGGGCGGTACAAGTTGGCTATAAGGCGCCGTGGTTTCAGGAAGTTGGCGGTAAAGCGCCGCAGGCAGTTATTCTTGTTGGCTTTGATGATTTTAACGCGCGTGCCCGTGCGAAAGGAAAGAAAAAGCTTGAAAAATTATGCGGTAGCGTAGCTGACGTTTCGCTGGTATTGGACGATGATGTGCGCGCTTCGCTATTGACGTCCCTTGATATTACGCGCTATTCTACACTGCCAGATCGTGCAGGCGTTGGCGTGCCGCCATTGTTGTCCGATTGGTTCGTGCCGCCGGAACGGTTTGAGGATTTCACAAAAGCGCTGACGGCGCTTGCTAATAAGTTGCGCGTGGAGCTGCCAATTGCGGTAGACGGTTTGACTGAACTCGTGTCGGCATATCCGCTTGCGCCGATAGCGCAGGCGAGCGACCGGCAAAAACTCATGCGTTTGTTTGACGAAACAGCGCGGCTCGTTCATCAGTACGGCGGCGCAATCGTTGGTCAGCACAGCGAAGGACGGTTGCTAAGCCGATTTGCATACGAATGCATTGGTGCGCGGCGCGTTGACATGTACCGTGCGATCCGCAAGCTATTTGATCCGCTTGGTACGCTTAATCCTGGCGTTAAGCAGCTAAATGACGTACGCCAGCTTGCCGGCATGATTGATGGTACGCTTCGGTTTTAATCTAGCGGGGGACTTTCGTTGATTGCTTATTCAATTATACGTCGTGAATAAAGGCTTCAATGTGACGTGCGATACTGGCGAGGTCGGTATAAGCATGGTCGGCAGCTATTACCTCCACCATCTCAAGGAGCGGTTGGCTTGAACATAGTTTGCTAACTTCACGGTAGCTACCCATAGGATCCTCACTTGCCTGAATGCATAATGTCGGAACTGAAATGCTCTCAATGAGCTGACTTGCATCAATATGCCTCTCCTCCATATAGGCAATCGGCAAGCCAATCATAACCATCTTGTTAACAGTGGCGCCATTGAGCGCTGCGTTCATTCCTATAATTGCACCTGCTGATTTTGCGATCACTATCGTTGACTCATGCGACTTAATGTATTCTCCAAGCCGACACACCTCCTTTTTTATATCTATTTCAGATTTACTATCCCAATGAAGATACGGAAAGGTTTCTGAGTCGATACTATGTTTTTTGAGACACTCAGAAAGTTTGCATAGCCATTGGCGATTACGTGGATTTGCACCTGCGAGAAGGAGGGTATTAGGGTTGCTTCTTGTCATATAGCAATTTTAGTGCGGTTAATGCAATACTCTCAGAGTCCAAGCCGAAATGATATTCAAGCTCCTCAATACGACCTGTCGTACCGTGCTCAAATCCTACTCCATGTACAACAGATGGTCTTTTTAGCTCAGGATTCTTTAGAATTGCACCTGCAATGCTTGATTGAAGCAACTATATATTCTCCCTATAATTTTACATAGTTATTGTACCATACTTACAATAAATACTACATACGTCTTTGATTCTTGAGAAACGTGATATTTACGTAAATAGTAATATTACAGATTACAGAAAATATCAAAATAGACCAAAGGGCTCTCTCTGGTGGGGCGAGCGGACGCTATGCGCTCGCAGGCGCTAGGGCTGAGCTGCATATTTTACTGGAAATGAGTTCTAGCTTGGTTGTAAAAGTCTGTCAAATCGGGATAAAACTCGGAAATTAGGCGCGATTTGGTGCGGATGAAAGGACTTGAACCTTCACGCCATTGCTGGCACTAGCACCTGAAGCTAGCGCGTCTACCAATTCCGCCACATCCGCATGCATAATGGGTATAAAAGTGCACCAGTTTTAGTCGCTCCGGACTCTCACGATCTGATTATACCGGCATTTCGGCGCAAAGTAAATAGCCGCATGAATTCATATTTATTATATAACATGATACAATGTAGAGATTGTCAATAATAAATCAAACGTTTGCCGCTCGTATATCATGATGCAAACGAGAAAGGATTATATGACAGTTGAAAGATTTCCGCTTGATCGAATTCGGTCGCAACAAGGTACGCTCGCTGGCGCTATGGCAAAGCAGACGGTGAAGCACGAAGACATTGATGGCAATCAAGTCGAAACACGCATAGACGACTTGCCGCATGATCCGCGTGCTATTGCCGCTGCCGTGCTAGACAGGCTCGTAGATATACCAAATGATATTTCTGCAGAAGATGGAGTCGCGTGTATAAAGGGCGAGTACGAGCACGTGCTTGATACGCGGCCAAAAGATTCTTGGCGAATATCATTTAGCGCCGGAGCCGTTGCGCACGATGCACTGGTGCAGGCTTTTTTGAAGATGCGAAGAGACGAAGAAGCTTCAGTTTCGGAACAAATTACCGATGACGCCTAGCGACTCCCGCAACGTCGTCAACCGTTACAAAGGCGTGCCGATGGAGCAAATTATCAATGATCTGGACGCGCATGGTTCAGCGCTAGAGATTGCAATTGATAATGTCGAGCGGGACTTTAATATGGGCACGATCGTGCGCAGCGCGAATGCGTTTGGCGTGCGGCACGTGCATGTCATCGGGCGGCGGCAATGGAACAAGCGCGGCGCAATGATGACCGACAAATACTTGCATGTGCACTACTATGCGGCGGCGGATGACTTCATACATACGATTGCGGGCAAAGAACTGGTTGCAATCGACAATGTCGACGGTTCGCAGCCTTTGAGCCGTACGAAATTACCGAAAAATGCCGTACTGCTATTTGGCGCGGAACGCTCAGGAATTCGCCAAGAGCTATTGCGGTATGCTGCCCGGACTATTGCGATTGAGCAATTTGGTAGTACGCGCAGTCTTAATGTCGGCGTAGCGGCCGGAATCGCGATGTATGCGTGGGTACGGCAACATAGGCTGCAATGACGCTCTATGCTAGAGGGTATTTTCTAATACAAAAATTAAGCGTATCCATAATATAAAATGCTTGCAAAATATAGTCAAGTATGCTATAATAGCTCTTATGAAAGCTTCGTTAGCCAATTTGGTGGGCGGCCAGGAGCTGTACTACCCGCAATCTGTTCGTGTGCGCCATCATATTGAGTCGGCGTGGCGTCGAACGGCAAAATTATACGGCTACGAAGAATTTGGCGACGATATGCCGGTGTCGGTACATTATGCGCGGCGTTTTAAGATCTCGAATGGCTCGCTCGGACGACCGGCGTATACATGGTCGGGGCGGGTTTTTCATTACGATAATGTTGGCTGCGAGTCGCCGCGTGCTGATGTTGAGGCGATTGCTATTGCAAAGCGCAGCCTGGATGCGATCGGGCTGCCGCGTACGAGCTATCGTATACGACTGAACGACGCGCGAATCGTGCAAGCGATTTTGGAGGATTATTTAGAACTAGATGCAATACAGACCGAGCTCATGACGCGCCTGCTTGCAGAAAAGCGCATGCTTACGCCTGTAGAGTTCCGCGACCGTGCGATCGATATCGTTGGGCGTATGCAAGCGGGCACGATTTTGCAGCAGCTCGCCAAAGTATTGGCGGCGAAAAATGCCGAGGAACTGCCAGAGGCGGTGCGCGAACATAACGCATACCAAGATTTGGCGGCATTGTATGCGCGGCTTGAGGTGCTCGGTATCACCGGCGTAGTGCTTGATTTAACATTGTCTTATGCTGATTGCACGGCCGGCGTACTGTTTGATATTGTCGCAAACGATGAAAAATTATTATATCGCGGCGGGCGAATGGTCGCGCCGTCGCTGGAAACGTTAGTTGCATCGTTGGGCGATATGGCGCATATCGTTGAGACTCTGGAAGAAAGCGGGCATGCAGGATTACCGAGCGCAACTGAAGTATACGTGGCGGCGGTTGGGCGCGTATTTGATACGGCGGAGCGAATTGCCGAAAAACTACGCAGTGAACGAATCCATACCGAAGTTGATTATACCGGTCGAACGTTAGCAGAGCAGCTGGTCACGGCGGTAGAAAAAGATATCACGTATGTCATGCTTATTGATGAGGCGAGCGTGGAACGGCAAATATATACGCTGAAAAATTTGCGCGACGGCACAGACAAAACAGTCGGGTTTGAACGAATCGTAACAGCCGTGAGCGACCGCCGCGTGCGCGTCCGCGAAGATGATGATTTTGACTTGTCGGAGTTTTTGGACGACTTTGACGCCTGACAGACACCGGTATATCTGTTATAATGTGCTGTTCTGAAGACGACAGTAACACACGAATCAGATACGCGCGTGAAAGTAGTGGTCGCGGCGGATCATGCCGAACTGGCAGCAGCTGAGCAGGTGGCGCTAAAGCGCTTAGCAAAAACAGTCAAAGTTAATGGATTTCGTACGGGGCATGTGCCGCTTGAGATTGTGAAAAAACATGCCGATCTGAATGCGTTGGCGCAGGAGACGCTAGACGCAGCGCTAAACCGTGCGGTTGCCGAAGCTTTTTTGAACAACGATTTGCAGGTGCTAGCCCGCCCTGAGGTTGAAATTAAAAAATACGTACCGGGCGAGCTATTAGAGTTTACTGCCGAAGCAGATGTACTGCCTGAAGTGAAATTAGGCGATTACAAAAAGCTTAAGGCAAAAAAAGCGGCGGTTAACGTCGATAAAAAAGAAATTGACGAAGTGATTGAGCGAATCCGGAAAGGGTTATCGGAGAAGAAAGAAGTCAAGCGCGCTGCAAAAATAGGTGATGAGACGGTGATTGATTTCGTCGGTAAAAAAGATGGCGAGGCGTTTCAGGGTGGCACGGGCAAGGATTATCCGCTAGTGCTTGGTTCAAATTCTTTCATCCCGGGATTTGAAGATGCGCTTGTTGGTCTGAAGGCAGGCGATACAAAAGATGTTAAGCTGGCATTCCCGAAGGACTATCATGCGAAAGACTTAGCTGGGCAGGACGTTGTGTTTGAAGTGACAGTGAAAAAAGTAAATAGCGTAAAGTTGCCGGCGCTTGATGATAAATTTGCTGCAAAAGCCGGTCCATTTACGTCAATGGAAGATTTGCGCAAGGACATAAAAGCGGAGATTGCGGCGCAAGCTGAGCGCAAGGCGACGGACGACCTGAAAGATGAGTTGGTAAAACAACTGGTCGCAAAGAGTACAGTGAGCGTGCCATCGGTATTGCGCGACGATCAAATCCGTTCGCTGGAGCAGGATCTACGCCAAAATTTGATGTATCGAGGCCGCACTTTAGAGCAGTATTTTGAAGAGAAGGGTTATGCCGACCGTGACGCTTGGGTAAAAGCTGAAGCGAATGATGCCGCTGACGCGCGCATCAAGGCGGGTTTAGTGCTGGCGCAGTTGAGTAAAGAGCTGAAAATTGAAGCGACAGCAGACGAGTTGGCGGCGCATATCAACGCCTATAAGCAGCAATATGCGAACAATCCCAAGATGGCAAAACACTTTGATAAACCCGAGGCGCAGCGCGAGGTTGCGAATCGGCTGATTACTGAAAAAACAATCGACAAGCTGGTTGAACTGAACTCGTAGCGGATTAAGGCACTAAATAGATGCTCTGGGCATGGCTGAGTGGGTTACTCATGTTTATTTTGACAAAAGTATATATTTGGTATATAATAAAAAGATATGTATGAACACTGCAAAGAGGTGATTGCGTACCCGTGCGCTTCGGATTCCGCAGAGACGCCGGATCTCTCTGATGATTCGGAGGACTTTGATGATGATTCGGATTGTATTGAGCCGGACGAGCAAACCCCTGCGAGTATTTCACGGCGATCGTTTTTGTGGGACCTTGCAGTTGGTGTTACAGCAGGGCTTGCAGTAGGCGCTGTTGGCGAGGGTGCGGTCGAGTATTTATACGACCGTTTTGAGCGGATTGGTCCAAATGATTCCGTAGAGATGACGCTGGGAGTCGTTGCGATTTACGGTTCGGCAATTGACCCTGATAGCTGCGATGGCAATGGCACTGACAGTCGGCGCCGATGGGGACGCGAGCATATAGAAAGCGCAGCGCAAGATAATGTTGACCAAATTGAACAAACGCTTGGCGGGCAATACCAGATAGACATCAAACATATCGAAAAGGTCGTTGAGCCGGAAGGTGCGCGCCCGCGCAAAGACGATAGCGACGAAGCGCCGATGTACACGACCGATCAGTTTAAGCGGTACGTAAAAGAAGCGCGCAAGCAAATCACAGAGAGCGATGACTATGATGGCAAGCCGGTTATTACGATGGTGGTTTTCGATAGCCATTATTCCGAGTTGAGCGAAAAAGCAATTGGCATCGCCTACCAAGATCCGGATAATCCGAGAATTCATATATCAACATACGGTGATCCGTTCGGCTGTGCACCGGCGCATGAAATTGGCCATCTGCTTAGTTCAAGGAAGATTGGTGAAGGCCTGGAGCATGAGGGAATGCTTGACGCTCGCGTCGAAGACAAAAGCAGTGGGCGTCTCGTGCAATTGTATGCGATTGATACGATTCAGAACCTGCTCAAGCAGGGTTGCGCGCTCAAGGCAAATGAGTATGCGTCATACCATACGGTAATGGGCTCGGGGCATCTGGATTCAAGTTATTCAATAAATGAGAAAGATGAACTGCATAAAGATCCGCATATTAAACGCCCGATTTATTCGCCGCCGGAAATATACTTTTTGCAGCCATGGCGCAAGACGGCGGATGCTGCCGAACGGCTCGGCGCGCATTTTCTTTCGTATGAAAAAGACAAGACGTTTGGTTTGACGGCGGAATTGCCAAGCAATCACGCATTGCGCAAAGCAATACCGTACGCCGACAGCTTGTTTATCGGGCCGAACGTGGATGGTTTTATTGCAAGCGACAATACAACACCGGAAGGACTGTTTGTGGCAGATTCAATTGGTATTTACGCCGTCTCGAAAGACGGCCGCAGAACAGCCGAAATTAATACCGCGTGTTTCGGTACGAGCAACCTAGAGAATGGAGACGAGTATGTTGTTTACGCCGACGAGCAGCTAAATATACTTGTGCTTTCTGGCAGGAATGATAGTGGCGTATACGCAAAGATTCTTGCGCTTGATACCGATGAAGCGCAAATGCTGCTGAATAAGGATCGCGAAAAGACTGCCGAGCGTAATAAATTAATCGTTGATAACCACGATACGTAGTTTGACGACTAGGGCGCAGCAGTAATGATAGGGAGAATTAGCACTCTCCCTTGACGAGTGCTAATATTCCGCGTACAATGGGACTATGAATGATATGCGAAATTATTTAGTGCCAAATGTAATCGTACGCACGCGTGATGGCGAACGCGGATACGATATTTATTCTCGACTACTTGAAGATCGGATTATCTTTTTAGGTGAAGAAGTGACAGAGGGCTCGGCAAATACGATCGTGGCGCAGCTGCTACACTTAGCAAACGAAGATCCCGACAAAGATATCCAGCTATACATCAATAGCCCAGGCGGCAGCGTGTATGATGGGCTAGCAATTTACGATACGATACAATATATCAAGCCGGACGTCCAGACGATCGGTATCGGGCTGCAGGCGAGCATGGGCGCGTTTTTGCTAAGCAGCGGCGCTAAAGGCAAACGGTTCGTGCTGCCGAATGCGCGCGTGATGATCCATCAGCCATCCAGCGGTACGCAGGGTATGGTGACCGACCAGGA
>ERZ772960.929-NODE-929-length-24482-cov-4.581529_pt1 | contig 24482 bp, 17 predicted proteins | sample MGYA00580678_ERZ772960 | MGnify/ENA primary metagenome ERZ772960 (study PRJEB29015, sample SAMEA2737930) | human oral metagenome | biome: human oral; feature: human-associated habitat; material: dental | place: China | collected 2059 ... | reverse complement strand
ACTTGCCGTGCAGGACGATGTCTGCATACCTTATTTATAAATATATCTGATAAGCATTCATGTTGAAAAGATTTTGCAGCTGGCTGCTATATAGGCGGATGGGGTGGACAAAAGATGTAACCGTGCCCCACCCACCTAAATATATTATATGTTTAGCTCCACATACAAGCAATCGAGACTTCCTTATCGGGCAACTCTATGCCTTCGCCGAGGGTATGCAGTCTAACTTTCTGATGAAGAAAGAATGGTTTTTCTGGCCGTTAGGCGTGCTGTTTCGCCGTTTAGGAGGCATACCAGTGTGGCGTTCCAAGCATACAAGCATGACTGACTATCTGGCCACTATGGCCGAGACATCCGACCATTTCCAGCTTTGTGTCACACCCGAAGGCACCCGCTCTCTCAACCCTGAATGGAAGCGAGGCTTTTATTACATCGCCCAAAAAGCAGGCATTCCCATTTTATTGTACGGCTTAGACTATGAGCGGAAACTGATACAATGCACACGAAGCATTGTACCTACGGGCGATATTACGACAGAGATGCGCGACATAAAACTGTATTTCAAGGATTATAAGGGGAAAAATCCACAGAACTTTACCATAGGAGAGGTGTGAAAAGATGGGGAAAAGACTCGTATTATCGCTCATCCTTGCCGGCATAGTAGGGCTTGCCGTGGCTCAAACTCCGTCGCCGTCGCTGCGGAAACGTCTTGATGCTTTCTTTGCTTCTTACCATCCGCGGCACGATATGTCTGCACGCAACTATCGAATGACAGACTGCCGTATTGATGATACCGGCAAAACAATGACGCTTACCATAGATAACAACTTCGCCAACATCGACCTGACAGAAGACATTGTTGACGATTTCTATAAAAAGATACGCAAGGCGTTGCCCAGAACCTACCGCAATTATCAACTCAAAGCCTATGCCTGTAGCCTGCCGATAGAACAACTCATACCCCATACTCCCTCTGACGACCCTACGCTGCCACGCTTATGGGGTGACATCGAATATGTCGGCAAGCCTTGGGTCAGCAACATTTCGCGACCATCAACTCCCACCCATGGATTGCAAAACCGCCACCTTGTCGTGTGGGCAAGCCATGGCAGATACTACAACACAGACAAGGGGCAATGGAAATGGCAACGTCCGAACCTCTTCGGCACCACTGAAGACCTTTACACACAAACCCTTGTAGTACCCTATCTCATACCGATGTTAGAGAATGCCGGTGCCATTGTCTATACACCCAGAGAGCGAGATTGGCAGAAAGAGGAACTGATTATAGACAATGATGACCGCGTGAGGCTGCCGTATTATATAGAAGTGAACCTTTCTAAGGAATGGACGACAACCGCTCAACCCGGCTTCGCACAACATGCGGAACCATATTGCGACGGTGAGAATCCATTCTTGCAGGGCACGGCACGGCAGGTAAAAACCTCTCGAGGCAAGTATGGCAGTGAGGTATCTTACCAACCGCATTTTAAAAAGGCGGGCAGATATGCTGTTTACGTGAGCTATCAGACACTTCCAAACAGTGTAGACGATGCCCTGTACCGTGTGTATCATCAAGGCATAGTGACCGAGTTTCGTGTGAATCAAACCATGGGAGGCAGTACATGGGTTTATCTTGGTACGTTTGACTTCGACGCCGGTTACAACGAATTTAATCGAGTATCGGTATCTAATCTCTCGGCTCACCGTGGTGTGGTGACAACCGATGCGGTTCGTTTCGGTGGAGGAATGGGCAACATCGAACGAGGTGGAACGGTGAGCGGGCTGCCCCGTGCGTTGGAGGGAGCGCGGTATTTTGCCCAATGGGCAGGTGCTCCATACGATGTATATGGTGGAAGAGCAGGACAAGATGACTATTCCGACGATATCAACACCCGTTCTCATATGACGAATTGGCTGGGAGGCGGTTCTGTTTATATGCCGTCCTTGCAGGGCGGAGGCGTACCGTTCGAGCTGTCGTTAGCCGTTCACAGCGATGCCGGATTTGCCCAAGACAGCACCTCTCTGCTGGGTTCGCTGGCCATCTGCACTACAGATTTCAACAACGGAAAATTGAATGCAGGCATTTCGCGCATGGCTTCGTGTATATTGGCAGACAGTCTATTGACCGGTCTGTGCAGAGATATCAGCCATCAATATACCAGCTGGCCACGGAGAGGTCTGTGGGATAAAAACTATTCGGAGACACGTCTGCCCGAAGTTCCTGCCGTTATTTTAGAGACATTATCGCATCAGAACTTCCCTGATATGCGCTACGGACAAGACCCGAACTTCAAATTTACCTTTGCACGTTCTGTCTACAAGTCCTTGCTACGCTACGAGGCAGCACAACACGGCTACCCTTACGTGGTGCAACCTCTGCCGCCATCGGGATTCCGAACCGAGCTTTCGCACGGCAATCGTCTGACTTTGAAATGGGACGCGACGACAGACTTGCAAGAACCTACTGCCACTCCCTCTGCTTACATGATATATATGGCGACAGGAACAGGGGGCTTTGATAACGGCACCCGTGTGGAAGACAACACTCACACGGTGGAATTACAGCCCAATAAGCTATACCGATTGAAGGTAACAGCCGTAAACCGAGGTGGAGAGAGTTTCCCGACGGAAGTGCTGTCGGCCGTATTTCATCCTGATGCCGTTGGCACGATTTTGATTGTCAATGGCTTTCACAGACTCTCTTCCCCTGCCATCAAAAACGACTCTACCGGCATAGGATTCGATTTCGACCATGATTTTGGCCTTACATACGGTGCTACAGCCGGTTGGAATGGTAAGCAACAATGCTTTGACAGAGCCGGAACCGGCCAAGAAGGAGAGGGCGCGTTGGGTTACGGAGGTGACGAATGGGCGGGGATGTTTCTTGCAGGAAACGACTTCAACTATACCGCTGACCATGCACGCGCTATGCTGTCGGCCACGCACTACAACGTGGTGAGTTGCTCGTCGCAGGCCATCGAACGCCACCGCATCGACCTGTCACGCTATGCCATGGTAGACTTGCTGTTAGGCAATGAGTGCGACGACGGACATTCGCTCGTGCCTTACAAGACGTTCTCTCCGCAGATGCAGCATCTGTTGACTACCTATGTCACCAAGGGAGGTCGGCTGTTGGTGAGCGGTTCTTATGTAGGAACGGATATGCAGTCGGCCGCCGAACAGGCATTCTTGGCCAAAGTACTGAAAGTAAGATACGGCGGTGTGAACCAAGCCGACAGCATTGAGCGTGTGACGGGCATGGGAACGTCATTCGATATTTACCGACAAATCAACGAAGAGCACTACGCCGCAGCCTCGGCCGATGTGCTGCAACCCGTATCGACAGCCTTTTCCGTCATGCAATATCCAGACCGGCGCAGTGCTGCCGTGGCTTATCGAGGTGCCGATTATCGCTGTATGACCCTCGGTTTTCCCTTAGAATGTATAAAGAAAGAGGGGAGCAAAGCCGCACTCATGCGAGGAATCATCGACTTTCTGCTGCAATAAGCCGGTCTTCATTATCCCAAGTAAATCATCAAATACCTAATACAATATGTATAAAATACAAGCAAACGCATCCGGTACCCGCACCATCGACATATCGGAAGACCACCTGCAGACCATCAAGAAATATGCTCTGTTTAAGAATCTCATAGACAGCAATGGTATTATAGACGAGAGCGTGTTAGACAAACTTCGGTTCAACGTCCGCTCCATATTAGAGTCCGATGCAGGAAAAGACAAGGCATTGCTCGACCTCTGTCTCGATGTCATCTACAACAACAATATGAAAGCCCTCGGGCTTCATAACCTGGCATTGCTCTTCATCAAGTGGAACGGAGAAGAAGAAACGGCAGAAGAGCCTGAACAAAGGCAGGAGTAAACAGCCGAAGAAAGCAAAGGAAACAAGCATCTTGGCAGCAAAGAATTATCAACTGACCGACTTCCTTCCCACGACCAAGAAAGAAGTGGCGCTGAGAGGATGGGAAGAGCTCGACGTGATACTCTTCTCGGGCGATGCGTACGTAGACCATCCGTCGTTTGGCCCCTCGGTTATCGGACGGGTATTAGAGGCTGCCGGTCTGCGTGTAGCCATCGTTCCGCAACCCGATTGGCACGGAGACTACCGCGATTTCACCAAGTTGGGACGCCCGCGGCTCTTCTTTGCCGTGTCGGCCGGCAGCATGGATTCGATGGTCAACAAATATACTGCCAACAAACGCCTCCGCAGCGAAGACGCTTACAGCCCCGACGGCCGACATGACTGCAGGCCGGATTATCCCACGATCGTTTACAGCAATATCCTAAAAGACCTCTATCCCGATGTGCCCGTGATACTGGGCGGCATTGAGGCGAGCTTGCGCCGGCTTACGCACTACGACTATTGGCAAGACCGCCTGATGCGTTGCATTCTATGCGATGCCCGCGCCGACCTCATCATCTATGGCATGGGCGAGAAACCCGTGTTGAAGCTTTGCAAGGAATTGGCGGCAGGTCGCAGCATCAAGGAGGTGCGAAACATTCCGCAAACGGTGTATTTGGCACGTAAGGACGAGATACCCCACGGCATTACAGAAGCAGACATTGTGTTGCACAGCCATGAGAAATGCCTGCGCGACAAGCGTGCCGAAGCCGAAAACTTCCGCTACATCGAAGAGGAATCCAACAAGATGCACGCCCAACGACTCATACAGGCCGTAGAGGGCAGATATGCCGTAGTGAATCCGCCTTATCCGCCTATGACCTCTGAGGAGTTAGATGCCTCGTTCGACCTTCCCTATACACGACTGCCACATCCCAAATACAAGAACAAACGACTGCCTGCCTACGAGATGATTAAATTCTCCGTGAACCTGCATCGAGGATGCTTCGGCGGTTGCGCGTTCTGCACCATCTCTGCACATCAGGGCAAGTTCATCGCCTCTCGGAGCAAAGAGAGCATACTCAAAGAGGTGAAACAAGTCATCGATATGCCCGACTTCAAAGGCTATCTATCCGACCTCGGCGGCCCGTCGGCCAACATGTATGCCATGGCCGGCCGTAATCTGAAACTGTGTGAGCGGTGCAAGAGACCCTCGTGCATTAACCCCGCGATATGCCCGAACCTAAACACCGACCACTCTCCATTGCTCGATATATACCGTGCAGTAGACCGCCTGCCGGGCATTAAGAAGAGTTTTATCGGCAGCGGTGTGAGATACGATTTGCTGCTCCACCGCAGTAAAGACGAGCAAGTGAACCAATCGGCACGCGAATACACGCGGGAATTGATACGCAACCATGTGAGTGGACGCTTGAAAGTGGCACCGGAACACACCAGCGACAATGTGCTCCACCTGATGCGCAAGCCCTCTTTCGAGCAGTTTTATACCTTTAAGCGCATCTTCGATACCATCAACAAAGAAGAGAATCTTCGGCAACAAATCATACCTTATTTTATCAGCAGTCACCCGGGATGCCGCGAAGAAGACATGGCCGATTTAGCTGTAAAGACCAAGAGACTCGATTTCCGACTCGAACAGATTCAGGACTTTACGCCTACGCCTATGACCGTGAGCACCGAAACGTGGTACACCGGCTACGACCCTTACACGCTTCAACCCGTGTACAGTGCCAAGACACCGCGCGAGAAGTTGGCGCAACGCCAATTCTTCTTCTGGTATAAACCCGAAGAACGACGCAACATAGAGCGCGAACTGAGGCGCATCGGCAAGCCGGAATTGATGAGACAACTCTATGATAAACATGAACCTGCCCTCAAGAATCAACCACCGCAGCGCCGAAAAGACACCAAACGCGGGCGAAGAAAATGATGCGGCATCTGCATCTCCGATGTGAGTTCGAGCTACGAAATTGCACCGCTATCTATGGGTGGTTACCCTCTGTCACCCTATCCGGGGATTGCTGTCCCATTGCCTGCGAGCATCCTGTATTCTGCTGGTGAGCAAAAGAAATTCTGCTGGTGAGCAGAAAAAAGTTTGCTGGTGAGCAGAAAATGGCTCGCTCGTTGAGACCTTTCTCCACCCTTTGTTTAGAGCGTATCGGTACTCATTGCAAGATGCACCGTGCGAGAGTTCGGGATAAAGGTATTTGACAGTAATCCATTCATAACTTTTTGTGCCGATTTTATAATGACTTCTTGGTTTTTGCTGGCTGAAAGTTAGAGATTGTAACTTCTCAAGGTTGTAAAGTGACGGATGATAAGTCGGCATTCATATCCGGTACAGATGGCGTTTGTATGGGGCACAGATACGGTTTGTACATGGAAAGGTCGGCAACCTTTCTCGGTGCAAATTGTATCGTTTGTGGGATTCTGTCGCACTTTGTCTTAGCTTCGCACAACGAACTTCGTTTCAGTGCTTACAGCTCAAAGCTCAATTTTCACACTGCAAAAGAGGTATTCTACAAAAATATTAATTAATTTTGCACTCGCTGGTTGGCTTTGCATTTGATGACGCTAAAACCAAACGTAAAAATAGAAGGAATGAAAAACGGATAAGACGATGGTTGCAAGTAGGATGAACAAGCGTAATGTGAATATAGATGTGCTACGGGTTGTGTTGATGTTACTGATTGTCTTCTGGCATTTTCTGATACACGGACTGAAGATTTCTTTTCCCGATACCCCCTGTTTGAGTCTTACCACGGGCACTTCCGTATTTAATTTTCTGTGTATTAAGGGAATGCTTTCAATCGCTTCTGCCGCTGTTAACTGCTACATTCTGATTACCGGTTATTTTTTGATAGACCGATATAAGGTGATGTTTCGGAAAATTGAGCGGCTATGGTGTCTCACGTTCTTTTATCTTGTAGGTATTACGATAGCTTGTTATCTGCTGACGGATGTCACTTCTTTGCGAAGTATCGCTAAATCGATATTGATGATACCGCCTTATTTTTATTGGTTTATCAGTTGCTACTTAGGTCTGTTATTGCTTTCCCCCTTCCTCTCTCTGATGGTTCGACCACTTTTTAATCGACAATATGCCTTCCTTTTGGTGGCATTATCGATTTGTTTTCTGAACTTCCCCATTCATTTTCCTTTCGGAGATGTGATGGGTATCGGCGGTTCATCGCTCCCAATGATGCTTCTGCTATATCTCACCGGTGGCTTTATAAAGCGTGTAGAACATAAAATCACCATGAAAATGGGGCTTGTTGTATTCTTCATAGGCCTGTTTTTGCTGTTTTTAGGTGGTACAGGATACGATTATTTGCATTATCTGCGAGGCGAAATGAAGTATTCTGCTTACTCCACAGCTTATAACGGGCTGCCTTTCTTTATCTCCATAGGCCTCTTTATATCCTTTATCAAACTCAAGTTAAAAGGCAAATTGTGGTACGGTGTGGCTCGACTCTCTCCTTATGTGTTGGGGGTTTATCTTATACACGACCATACCGAACTTCGCCAATGGGTGTGGTATTTTATCCCACAGACTGACTTTATCACATCATGGAGTTTTCTTCCTGTGATGATTGGTTACTGTCTTGCGGTCTTTTTCCTTTGTCTCGGTATCGATTTTGTACGGGCGATGCTGGTCAGAACGTTACATACCGAAAGATGGCTATTACCTTTCAACACCTTTTTGTACCGTAATCGGCTGATTCGTCTTTTAGTCGACTCGGCGCAAAATATCGGTGGCGTGCAGAATAAATAACCCGTTCTGCAAGGCAATTTGATAAGCACGGGTACGAAATCTTGATAGGACAAACGGAAAATCCGAATTATTACGTTATCTTTGCAGAAAAGGTTTCATCACCAGTCAAAATACTTTTATGGCACACAATATATTCCGCGGACTCGGTATCGCACTGATTACTCCTTTCACACAAGCGGGTAAAGTAGATTATACAGCCCTGAAACGGCTGATAGACTACCAACTACTGCATGGTGCAGACTTCTTCTGCATACTCGCTACGACGGGTGAAACACCGTGTCTCTCCATCGACGAGAAAAACGAAATCAAGCGTTTCGTAGTAGAACACGTCAAAGGGCGGGTACCCATCCTCATGGGATGTGGAGGCAATTACACGGCAGCCGTAGTAGAGGAACTCAAACAGGGCGACTTTACCGGTATTAGCGGAGTACTCAGCGTGTGTCCTTACTACAACAAACCCTCGCAAGAAGGACTTTACCGGCATTTCAAGATCATCGCCGCAGCCACGGAACTACCCGTCGTCTTGTATAATGTGCCCGGTCGCACAGGAATCAATCTGCAACCCGAAACTACCGTTCGATTGGCCAACGACTGCGAAAATATCGTGGCCATCAAGGAAGCCAGCGGACATCTCGAACAGGTGGACGAAATCATTAAAAATAAGCCCAATGACTTCGACGTGCTAAGTGGTGACGATGCCCTTGCCTTTCCGATGATTGCTTGTGGTGCCGTCGGTGTGATTTCCGTCATCGGTAATGCCTTGCCAAAAGAGTTTTCGCGAATGATTCGTTTGGAATTCAACGGCGAATTTGAGGCAGCCCGAATCATTCATCATCAGTTTACCGACCTTTACAACTTACTCTTCGTCGACGGGAATCCCGCCGGAGTAAAGGCGCTTCTTCACGAGATGGGATTCATCGAAAACGTATTGCGATTGCCATTAGTATCCACCCGCCTGACCACGCTTCAGAAAATAGCCGACATATTGAAAGGATTGAAATACTGAAACATCGGACTCGCTCCTACATCCACCCTGCAACCTCAAGGCTTTTCTTATGAATGATTCCTCGTTTTCATGTGAAAATGATTACTTTTGCATGTGTTATGAATAGAAAACAACGATACGAGTATGTGCTCAACTATTTTCGGAAGAAAACAGGGCGGGTCACCACAGAGTTGGAGTTCGGTAGCGTCTTCCAATTACTTTGCGCCACTTTGCTCAGTGCTCAATGTACCGACAAGCGTATTAATCAGGTCACTCCGGCGTTGTTCAAAGCCTATCCGGATGCCAAAGCCATGGCCGAAGCCGATTATGACGAAGTATTAGAGTACGTAAAGAGCGTATCCTATCCCAATGCCAAAACACGCCACATGGTGGATATGTCGCGAATGTTGGTTGAAGACTTTGGAGGTGAAGTGCCCGACACACTGACAGATTTAATCAAACTGCCCGGGGTGGGACGCAAGACAGCCAACGTGATACAAGCAGTAGCTTTTGGAAAAGCTACCATGGCGGTAGATACACATGTGTACAGAGTAAGTCACCGATTGGGACTTGTGACGCGAACAGCTGATACACCATTGAAAGTGGAACAGGAACTGATGAAGAATATTCCCCAAGAAGACATCCCCGATGCGCATCATTGGCTGTTGCTCCATGGTAGGTATGTATGCACAAGTCGTAATCCGAAGTGTGCACAATGCGACCTAAATGATGTCTGTCCAAAGCTCATAGAGGGCTCTAAATTGGAAAAGTAACCACAGTCAAAGAATGAAAGGCCAATGAACATACAGCTAATACTCAACTTCCTGAAAGAGATTTCAGCTCACAACAACCGCGAATGGTTCCATGCCCACAAAGAAGCATATCACGCGATGAAAACCGAATTTGAAGCAGGCGTGAATCAAGCCATCGCCCGTATTGCCGAGTTCGACCCAAGCGTGGCACATATCACAGCCAAAGACGCTTGCTTCCGCTTCTATCGCGATACGCGTTTCTCGCAAGATAAGTCCCCCTACAAGAATCATCTCGGTGCCTATATCAGTGCACGCGGAAAGAAAAGTCTGCATGGCGGCTATTACCTCCACATAGAACCGGGGCGTTGTCTGCTGGCGGGTGGTGCCTATTTCCTACCAACAAATATTCTTACAGCTTGCCGCAATGAAATCATGGCACGTATAGACGAATGGCGCAATTGTGTGGAGAATAAACAGTTTGTGAAATACTTTGGAAGACCGGCAGGTGGCACATGGACAGACCGACCCTCGGACAAGGGTTTCGGGCTACAACATCTGAAGACTGCTCCGAAGGGATTTCCTCGCGACTACGAACATATGGAATACCTAAAGATGAAAGACTATGCCTGCTGGACGGTTGTCCCCGACGACTTCTTTTCCGACGAACAATGGAAAGACGAAATGGCACGCATCCTCCAACTCATGAAACCCATGATAGACTTCATGAACGACGTGATTGACGACTATGAGTAGTCATCTCTCATGTTGCCCTCACACTCATCATTTTCTATATTATTCTTCTAACTGCAATGATAGACCGCGCGACGATAGACAAAATCATGGATGCTGCCAACATCGTGGATGTAGTGTCCGAGTTCGTCAGTCTCCGCAAGTCGGGGGCTAACTACAAAGGCCTTTGCCCTTTCCACAATGAAAAGACACCTTCGTTCTACGTGTCGCCGGCACGCGGCATCTGCAAATGTTTCTCTTGCGGAAAGGGCGGCAATGCCGTTAACTTCATCATGGAGCACGAGCAGATGACCTATCCTGAATCCTTGCGCTGGTTAGCTAACAAATATCACATCGAGATTCACGAAAGGGAACTCTCCGACGACGAGAAACGAGAGCAGAATGAGCGCGAGAGCATGTTCATCGTAAATGAATGGGCAGCTTCTTATTTTCACGACATCCTGTTAAATAACGTAGACGGCCGCGCCATCGGCATGCAATATTTCCGCTCACGCGGTTTCCGAGACGACATTATCAACCGCTTTCAGCTCGGCTTCTGTCTCAACGACCGTAGCGCGATGGCCAAGACAGCATTGTCGAAAGGATATCAGGAAGATTTCCTGTTGAAGACAGGACTCTGCTACCGCCGCGACGACGGCCAATTAATAGACCGCTTTGCCGGCCGTGCCATCTTCCCGTGGATAGGGCTAAGCGGCAAGATATTAGCCTTTGGCGGTCGTGTCTTGGATGCCCGCACCAAAGGCGTAAATCAGAAATACGTAAACTCTCCCGACTCCGACATCTACCACAAAGAACGCGAACTCTACGGCATATTCCAAGCCAAGAAAGCCATTGCCAAAGAAGACCGCGTCTACATGGTCGAAGGCTACACCGATGTCATCTCCATGCACCAATGCGGATTGCAAAACGTGGTGGCCAACTCGGGCACAGCCCTCTCCTTGCATCAGATTCGCATGCTCCATCGTTTCACTTCCAACATCACACTCTTGTATGACGGCGACGCAGCAGGCATCCATGCCGCCATGCGAGGCACAGATATGTTGCTCTCCGAAGGCATGAACGTTAAAATCCTATTGCTGCCCGACGGAGAAGACCCCGACAGCTTCGCACAACGCAATACAGCACAGAGCTTCAAACAATACATCGAAGACCACCAAACCGACTTTATCGAGTTCAAAACCCACCTATTGTTGCAAGGCGTTACCGACCCCGTCAAACGCTCAGAAGCCATCAGCTCTATCGTGAAAAGCGTGGCCGTCATCCACGACCACGTCGTGCGGGCAACCTACATCCACGACTGCGCCATGCGGTTCAACATCAAAGAAGAAACGCTCATCAGCACAATGAACCGCTACATCCACAGCACCATCGAAGAGAAAGAAAAGACCCGCAACAGAGAACAGCACGCAAACACTACCCCACAACTGCTGATTGAAGTAGACAAATCGCAGCGACAGACACGCGAAGTGGAGCAGATGCTCATCCAGATGGTCATACGCCACGGCGAGAAAATCATCTTCCGCAACATCGAGACCGAAGACGGCGGCAGCATCGACCTCTCCGTGGCGCAATACATAGACTACGACCTAAGCAGCGACAACCTCGCATTCCAGAATCCCATCTACAACAGAATATTGCGCGAAGCCGTGGAAGGATGCAAGCATGCCGATTTCACTGCCCTGTCATACTTCACGCGCCACCCCGACATCGAAGTCAATCAAACAGCCTGCAACTTAGGCATGGAACCCTTCCAACTCTCAGAAAGCAGGCAGATACAGCAAGACGAGACCCGGCTGCGCGAGCAGGTACAGCATCTTATCTTGGATTACAGAAGAGACTATGTAGAAAAACAGCTCAACGCGCTGCAACAACAAATCACCCTTCATGCCAACGACTCGGAGAAGATGGCAACACTACTACCAGAATACACCCAATTGCAAAAAATGAGAAATCTGTTGGCCAAAAAATTAGGAACTAACATTATTTTGTAGTATCCCGCCGCATGACACCTCAAATCTTATATCATCTCCAATCAGTTCATTAGCGTACTTATCTACTATCTTAATAGAGGATGCATCTACCCACGTTTGGATAATTTGTTATCTACCATGGGTGTTAAACACTCTTGCTACTATACACAGGAGTATAACTCATTATACACGTCTGTATAACTTATTATACACGTCTGTATAACTCATTATACATGTTTGGATAAATACCAACCGATACGCTCATGACCGATTGAGGGTTATTGTTCGAGGAACTCAAATGGCAGGTTGCCCTCTTGCCATTCTCTGCTTCCTGTCTCATGCTCCGGCGATGATACTGCCAATCCTATGAGGCGAATGGGCTTCTCTACCGACCACGAGATACTTTTCAGCAATTGTTTTGCCCGTGGTAGTATGTCGGCTTTCGAGCGTAGCGTTTTGCCCGTTGTCATGCTGCGCGTCACCTGCGAGAAATCGCCGTATTTAATCTTTAGCGTCAGTGTGTGTCCCTCAAAACCGGTTTTTTCGAGACGGCGCACCAAATCTTCCATCGTGTGATAAAGTTCTATCAGCACGATTGAATTTGAATAAATGTCTTCCTCAAACGTCTGTTCGCAGCTCACCGACTTGCGTTCCCGTTCTGTCACAACAGGGCGATGGTCGATGCCTCGGGCAAATTCGTAGTACATGGCACCGGCCTTTCCGAACACCTCCGTTAAATGTCTGCGTGAGCATGCACGCAGCTGTGCACCGTCAAACACGCCCATCTTGTGGAAAACCGCAGCTGTCTTCGACCCAACGCCCCAGAAATCATGGATAGGGAGACGGGCAATGAAATCAAGTGCACGGTCGGGATGAATCACGAAGAGGCCGTCGGGCTTGCGGAAATCTGATGCAATCTTAGCGAGAAACTTATTGTACGAAATGCCTGCCGATGCTGTCAGATGCAATTCTTCGCGAATACTTTGCCTAATTTCTTTGGCTATATCTACCGCCATCTCTATGCCTTTTTTGTTGTGGGTGATATCAAGGAAAGCCTCGTCGAGCGACAGGGGTTCTATCAAGTCCGTGTATCGTCCGAATATTTCGTGCACTTGCTCGGAAATCTCTCTGTACAGCGAGTGTCTCACCGGCACGATGATTAGCTGCGGACACAGTAGTTTTGCTTTCTTTACCGGCATCGCCGACCTCACTCCGAAGCGTCTTGCCTCGTAGCTGGCCGTACAGAGCACGCCGCGAGGACCATCGAATCCCACGGCCACGGGTTTGCCCCGAAGCTCCGGACGTTCTCTCTGCTCCACGGAAGCGAAAAACGCATCCATATCGATGTGTATGATTTTGCGGTATTCCATCTGCGTTGTACACGCAAAGTTACGCCTTTTTCTCTGTTTCCCAAAAATGAGTTGAAGTGTTCGCCCACGTAAATAGTTAAATCTCTCAGATACCGCCTGCTTGTGCCCCATCGCTCCTCGGGAGCTTTTTGCTTGATGAAAAGAGCAGTCTCTCAGAGTGACTTGTCGACAGGGTTGGTCAGTGCTTGCTGCGTTTCTTTTTCGTTTCCTGCTTTTTCTTTTTATTGGTTTTCTTGTTGGTCTTGCGTGAAGCGCCGAAAAGGTCGCGCAGCGTGTTGAAGTCTTTTTTCCAAATGATGCCCAGTCCTTGGGTGTTGAGACTGTTGCGGGTGAAATAGCGGTCGTTGGTTTTGTTGTAGACCTTGATGGCAAGGTTTCCGTTGGGGTAGATGAGGTATCGCAGGTCAAAGTCGCCCATGAAACCCGTAGTAGCATTGGGGTTGTCGCGGTATCCGAATTGTCCGTTTACAAGGAGACGGTTGTTGAGCAGTCGTCCGCTGAGCATACCTTCATATTCTGCATTGTTCCATCCCTCATCACCTGTGGATATGTTTGCGCCAAAGTTCCAATTGCTGTTATTAATGACCGAACTGAGCACATTGTTGAGTTGCTGGCTCAGGGTTCCGCTCAGTATGCTCTGCATGGCGAGGCTGGTCTGGCTCTGTTGGGTGGCTTTCTCATCGGCATTGTTGTTGCCTTGCGTATAGAATCGTCCGATACTGAGGAGGTAAAGCACTTGTTGGTTCATTTCTTCTTCGCTGTTGATGATGCTGTAGACCATCTGTTTTACGTCGGTATTGACGGCTGGCAGGTCGAGGTTGAAGTCTATGAGGGGCGTTTTGGGCGTACCGCTGATATTCATGATGCAGTTTACACGGATGGTGTTTTTGGCGAAGCTGCGTCCGATATTGAGGTCGGAGAGGCTTACGCCGCTTACCGTGTAGAGTGCCTTGAGGTTGAGGGCAGCATTGTAGGGGTCGCCTCCGAAGACGATGGTGCTGCCTTCTTGGAAATGGAAGTCTTTTTTGATAACATTTTGTATGGTCAGTTTGTAGATGCCGTGGTCGATGGCATAGTTGCCAAACATGTCGAAGGTTCCTTTATTGTAGTACGAAGCTCGCAGGGTGCCGGTGCCGTTGAGGGCAATATAGTCGCCCGATTGTCTATCCATGAGTACGCGCAATGTAGCCGTAGGCGTGCAGTTGATGAGGAGATTGAGACGTATGTCGGTGGGGATGTCTTCCGGCTCGGTTGATGGGCTGACTGCAGCGTTATTGGGTTGCAGAGAGAAGGTTTCATTGGTAAGAATTGTTGGTTGCAGGGTTTTCCAATGAATGAATCCCTGTTCACCGATATTGGCGGCGGCATCTGCATCATATTCAAGGAAACTACCTCTCTCGGGGGTCATGCTTACGTCAATAGTTGTTTCTCCGCTCCCTCCGTGTATGGCGCAGTCGCCGGTGGCATAGACCGTGCCGTAGAAAGTTTGGGTACCATTGTCTTTGAAATCGTAGGCTAAGAGGTTTTGTGTATGAATGTTCAAATCGTATGACAGCCGGGTAAGATTCCGATGGTGGAGTATGCCTTCCACGATGCCGATATTTCCATTTCGGTCGCGAATGGTATCTTGCGGGAATTCAATCTCGTTGGGGCGCATACGTACTACGGATTGGGAGAGAGTATAGACTGTGTTCAAAGGTTTGATGCCAATGGTGCCGTCGGCCATAAGCTCACCCGTGAGGTTGATGTGGCTCAACGGCCCGAACAAGCGTACCTGTCCGTCGGCATGCGCATCGACATTGTGCATGAAGCTGCCACAAAGACTTTGCAGAAACTCGAGGCGGGTGTGTCGAGCAGTGATGCCTAAGTCGATATAGTCGCGCTTTGGCGACACGTAACCTTGGATAATGGTGGAGCCGGCAGCAGCGGTATCGTCGGCTACAGCGTTGATATCTATTTGTTCTTGTATGTTGTTCCAAGTGACGTGAGCGTCGAGTGTGCCCATGTGTCCATTCTCAAAACAAAAGTTCTTTACTTTCAAGTTTGCACGAGCCTCGGGTGAATCCAGCACAGAGGCAATGACGGCGCGCCCCGATGCAAGCCCGCTGAACTCGACGGCGTGGAAGTTTACGAGGTTGAGTATATAGTTTACATCAACGTCTTGGAGGTCTATTGTAACGGAATCTGCTGCGTTGGACGTGGCATTGCCGCTCACGATGATGTGTTGTTTATTGTGTTCGATAGAGAAGTGGTCGATGATAAGACGGTCTTTGCTGTAGACAATGTCGGAGGGTTGAATTTGCCATACCGTGTCACCAATCCATACGTGAGAGATGTGTACATTGGTATGTGCTGCCGGTTGGCTTTCAGCATTCATGAAAAATTGTGTCTCGGCATTGAGCTGTCCTTTGAAGGACTGCTGGCGACGATTGTCCCAATTAATAACAGATTTCAGCTTGTTGCCGATGGCCGAGAGTTGCACATCATAGGCGAATCGATGTCCCGTGGACTCTATTCTGTTCAGTCGGATATCGGTTTTTAACGTGTCATTAGGTGTCTTGATATCAATAAAGCCTTGTTCGAAGTCGTTGCCTTTGTAAGAGAATTGCGGCATTGAGAGCGTCATGTCGAGTTTCTTCTCCTTATCGCTCATTTTCCCTTTTATATGTGCTGGCTGGTGAAGCGTCAGAGGAATATCGAAAAGCTGTTGCAGCCATTCGGTGTTTTCAATGTTGGCTGTAATAGAAAAGTTGTTGTTGCGTGAGCGGGTCTGCTTTGGTAATCCCGGCAGAGTGGGGAGTTTGCTGCCTACGAGATTGGTAAAGCTCTGCACCAAGGTGGTGAAGTCGTAATGACCGCGGAGGTCGGCATTGCCGAAATCGCTGTTGATTTGTACGAAATGCTCTTTATTTTCATAGCCGGCTTTTACTGTCAGCGTAGCAAACTGATAAGTCTTCGTGGGTGACTCCATGGAGAAATCGTGGAGAACGAGTTGTCCCTCGGCGAGATTAAGAGACTTTCCTTTGAAATCGGCAGCAAGGTTGAAACGAAACTTCGTGTCTTTATATTTGTCTGTCAGTTGCAATGCGTGTGGATTAAACTCGCTTACCGCCAGCTTCATATTGGCTGAAGGAACAGGGGCAGAGAGGTTGCATTGGCCGGAAAGATGAATGTTTCCATGAGTATCGTCAAGCGACAAGACTCCGCTGAAAGTTCCTTTCTGATATGTGCCGTCAATATGAATGTTACGATAGGTATGCGAATTGTAGTCTATCTTGCTGATATTTCCTTTGGCAGTTAAGTCAGGTATGCCAGAAGAACGCAAAACCCCATTGATGAGAATGTTGGTAGACAGACTTCCGAACTTATTATCAGCAAGTATACGGTTCAGATTCAAATCCTCGGTGTGTAACCTACTTTCAAACTCTTTTCCTTTTAATGACAACGAGATGCTTGCTTTTCCTGCGTCGGTACGTAGTACTCCACTTGTTGTTATGGCTTTTCCGATTCCTCCAATATTCCCGATAAAATGAACATTTCCCAATCGGGTAAGATGTGGAGGCAACTCTATGGCTTTTCCATTCAGATTTTTTGTGATGAATCGAATGCTTTCTGCACTCATGTTCAATTCCGAAATAGATGCAAACCATCGTGGGGTTGTTTCCCAATTACTGATAGAACCGTTTGCGCGAAGGTTGATTTGCTTGTTTCGAGAATAAATGTTCAAAAAAGGACTATGTAGCGAGCTGCCTGTACCGGACAAGGCGGCGCTTATATAAACAGGAGTTATAAAGGAATGAAATGTGTCGGACAGAAAGGTAAAGTCGGCTGGTGTCACTTTCGATTCCTTGAGAATGGCTTTATATTGCAAAGTGGGTATCGACAATTTTCCATCCATCCATCTGTAATTTGCCTGCACCTTATCTATTTTTATTTCTGTTCGTGGTAGGCAAAGATGAAATCCATCCAGCAAAGCACTTGTTTTGTTTGCAATGAATTTTAATGAAAGAGATTTGACAGATAGTCCGGATGTCTCATTGAATGCGAGTTTTTTTATGCTTAAATTCAGTGAGTCGTCTGTCAGTACATCTAAGATGAAATGTCCACTGATATTCATTGCTGCCACATGGTTAAGTGTGAAAGTGCGAGAGCGAGGCATATCCCATCGGTCGTATTTAACCGCACCGTTGCGCACAATGAGTGAATGGATGTGTAAATCAATTGGTGTATGCTGAGTGGTGTCTTTGGAAGCGAGTGAATCCAACAGGAATTGAAAGTTGGTGGCTGCTCGTTCCGTCTCTTTATACAAATCGGCTTTTAATCCGAATATTTGGGCAGATGAAATAGATATCCGGCCTTGAGAAAGAGAAAGATAATCAAACTTGACAGAGATTCTCGAGGCCTTCAGCATTTTTTTTCCTTTTTGGTCGTAGATGAGCACATCATCTAAAATCAATCGGTTCAGAAATCCAAGGTCAATATGTTTGATATAGACTTGCGTCCCTAATTTTTCTTCCAATAAATCGCTTACGGTAGAGCCTATTACTCCTTGTATCGCAGGTAATTGGAGTAATACGATTACCAAAAGATACAGACCAAGAAGCGTCCATATCGTAGCTCTGACAATATGCTTAAAGAGTTTGATACTGATGAATTTGATGACAAAAGTACATTAAAATCTATTCATAGTGAAATAAATCATTTGTTTTTCTCTTTACTATGTCATTTTTTGTATATATTTGCACCGATTAGTAACATAGAAAAACCTTTTTAAGGTTAAGACTTTGAAATAGCAGAATAACTATATATAATATGGTATAAGAATAAGATAAAAAAGGTTTTACTAACCGTTTGCCCTTATTCTATCATATGGCATGACAAACAGATAATTAAAGATTTATGGCGAATGTTATAAAGTTGCGTAAAGGCTTGGACATCAACCTGAAAGGACGGGCTGACCGAAAGAAAGTGCTATTAGAACCGACTCATGATTTTGCGGTTAAGCCAACCGACTTTATAGGAGTTGTTCCCAAACTAATGGTACGTGAGGGGGATAGTGTAAAAGCCGGAGATACATTGTTTATAAACAAGAATTACCCAAATGTGAAATTCGCATCACCGGTAAGCGGAACTGTCGCTACTATCGTGCGAGGTGAAAGAAGAAAGCTTTTACAGTGTAAACTCATAGCTAATACAACGCAAGAGTTTAGCTTTTACGGCGTAAAAGCTATGGAGTTATTATCCGGAGACGAAGTGGTGGAAAAACTACTGAATGCCGGCATCTTCGGAATGATTAAGCAATTGCCCTATGCCGTCTCTGCAAATGCTGATGTAAAGCCGAAATCTATCTTTGTTTCTGCATTGAGAGACATGCCGTTGTCGTGTGATTTCGACTATGAATTGGAAAGTAACGAAAAAGATTTCCAAACCGGTTTGACGGCTTTGTCTAAAGTGGCAAAAACCTATCTTGGTATCGGGAAGCACCAGATATCTCCGGTTTTGACAGCACCAAAGGATGTTGAAATAACGGTGTTTGACGGCCCTTGTCCTGCCGGTAATGTGGGAGTGCAAGTTAATCATATAGATCCGGTAAATAAAGGCGAACTTGTTTGGACGGTAGACCCAACGACGGTTATTTTTATCGGACGTCTATTTAATAAAGGTATTGTAGACTTAACGAGAACAATTGCCATTGCCGGTAGCGAAATAACCAATCCTTCTTATGCAGAAGTAAGAGTAGGGCAGAGCCTGCAACCTATTTTGAACGGCCGTTTGAACAATAAGCAATCGGTTAGAATCATCCAAGGAAATCCATTGACAGGCAGTATCAGTTCACAAGATGATTATTTAGGCGCATATACATCAGAAATTACTGCTATACCCGAAGGAAACAATGCCAATGAGATGTTTGGATGGATAATGCCCCGTTTCTCTCAGTTCTCTACATCACGCAGCTATTTTAGTTGGCTCATGGGCAAGAGAAAAGAATATTCCATAGATGCCCGTATCAAAGGAGGAGAACGACATATCATTATGAGTGGTGAATACGATAAGGTTCTTCCGATGGATATTTATGGAGAATATCTGATTAAAGCTATCATTGCCGGTGATATCGATAGAATGGAACAGTTAGGTATCTATGAAATATCTCCGGAAGATTTCGCATTAGCGGAGTTCGTTGATTCTTCAAAGTTGGAACTTCAGCGTATTGTGAGAGAAGGACTTGATATGTTACGAAAGGAAAACTCATAAACAAACAACGAAAGAACTATGTCTCTAAAAAAATATATTGATAGAATACGACCGGCTTTCGGTAAGGACGGGAAGCTACATGCGTTTCGTAGTGTGTTTGATGGTTTTGAAACATTCCTATATGTTCCGAATGCAACCTCCCAAACAGGAACGAACATTCATGATTCCATTGACTCGAAGCGCATTATGAGTATTGTTGTCATAGCCTTACTTCCTGCTTTACTCTTTGGTATGTATAATGTGGGATACCAAAACTATTTGGTTGCAGGAAAGTTAGCCGATGCCTCATTCTGGAGTATCTTCGCATTTGGCCTTGCTGCCGTTTTACCTAAGGTTATCGTAAGTTATATTGTCGGATTGGGTATCGAGTTCGCTTGGGCACAATGGAAAGGAGAGGAAATACAAGAAGGATATTTGGTGTCGGGCATCATCATCCCACTGATTATTCCTATTAACTGTCCTATCTGGATGCTGGTTATCGCCATTGCCTTTGCTGTTATTTTCGGGAAAGAAATCTTCGGTGGAACAGGTATGAACATCTTTAATGTCGCACTCATTGCCCGTGCTTTCCTTTTCTTTGCCTATCCCCAAAAGATGAGTGGAGATGCTGTTTGGATTGCAAACGAATCCATTTTAGGATTAGGTAACACGTTGCCGGACGGATTTACGGCAGCAACTCCGCTTGGAATGATTGCTCAGGGCGTGAATATACCTTATTCCATTTCCGATATGATATGGGGCTTTATTCCGGGTTCTATCGGAGAAACCAGCGTAATTGCCATTGGTATAGGTGCGGTTATTTTGCTTTTCACGGGTATTGCTTCATGGAGAACCATGTTGAGTGTTATCCTCGGCGGAGCATTGACTGCCTTTATCTTCTCATCAATCGGTACTACGCCTATAGCATGGTATGAGCATCTTGTATTGGGAGGCTTTGCCTTTGGCGCAGTGTTTATGGCTACAGACCCTGTCACCTCCGCACGGACGGAAACAGGAAAGTATATTTATGGATTCTTGATAGGCATGATAGCCATTATCATTCGTGTCATGAACCCGGGTTATCCCGAGGGTATGATGCTGGCGATTCTATTGATGAATATGCTTGCACCACTGATAGATTATTATGTTGTGCAAAGCAATATCTCCAAGAGGATGAAACGTTTAACCGCTAAAAAGTGAATGAGCTATGGAAAATGGAAAGAAAAAGAAGTTGAACACCAACTCTAATTCATATACAGTCATATACTCCGTGATTATCGTTGTTGTGGTTGCATTTCTTCTCGCACTTGTGTTTCAGGCTTTTAAACCCATGCAAGAAGCGAACATCGCTTTGGATAAAAAGAAGCAAATCTTATATTCTTTGAATATCGGAGAACTCAACGACGAGGCTGCAAACAACAAATATAAGGACATTATCATAGCAGACAACGTGATAGACAAAGCAGGGAAGATATTGCAAAAAGGGTCGAAAGGTGGTGAAAATGCCGGTTTTAAACAGAACAGTGCAGACTTCAAAGCCGGACGATTGGCATTGTATGTGTGCAAAGTCGACGGTGAAACGAAATATGTCATACCCGTATATGGTATGGGGCTATGGGGCGGCATAAGTGGATATATTGCCATCAATGCCGATAAAGAAACTGTCTATGGCGCATATTTTACCCATGAAAGCGAGACCGCCGGTCTTGGTGCGGAAATTAAGGACAGTAAGGAGTGGCAAAATCAATTTAGAGGAAAGAAACTTTTAAACAAAGAACATTCCGCCATTGCACTCTCAGTTCTTAAAAAGGTGGAAGATCCCAGTACACAGGTTGATGCCGTAACAGGTGCCACATTGACTTGCAACGGTGTAACGAATATGCTTCACAGCTGTTTAGCTGCTTACATGAATTTTTTAACAGCCAAATAAACAGGAGGTATTATTGATATGAGCAAACTGTTTTCAAAAGCAAATAAGGAGGTATTTCTTAATCCTCTTAATATAGACAACCCTATCATGATTCAGGTGCTGGGCATCTGTTCCGCATTGGCCGTAACTTCACAACTCAAACCCTCGATAGTGATGGGGTTGGCCGTAACTATTATCACGGCTTTTGCCAATGTTATCATCTCACTTGTTCGTAATACGATACCCAATCGCATCCGTATTATTGTGCAACTCGTTGTCGTGGCAGCCTTGGTAACTATTGTTAGTCAGATTCTCAAAGCCTTTGCATATGATGTAAGCGTACAACTCTCGGTTTATGTGGGGCTTATCATAACCAATTGCATTCTCATGGGACGCCTCGAAGCCTTTGCCATGATGAACAAACCGTGGCCAAGTTTCCTCGACGGAATAGGCAACGGACTTGGATATGCTATTATTCTGATTGTAGTAGGTGCGTTGAGGGAGTTCTTTGGAAGAGGTTCTCTGCTGGGTTTTAAGATAATTCCGCAGAGCTTCTATGATGCCGGTTATGTGAATAATGGCATGATGACCATGCCCGCTATGGCGCTTATACTCTTGGGATGTGTGATTTGGATACACCGCGCATATTTCTATAAAGAAGAAAGTAAGTAAGGTTTATCCGGCTATTTGTATAACAATGATTCAAGTTCTAAAACAATAAAAATGGAACATTTGGTAAACTTATTCATACGCTCCATATTTGTGGACAATATGATATTCGCATTCTTTCTCGGCATGTGTTCTTTCTTGGCCGTGTCGAAGAATGTCAAGACATCCCTCGGATTAGGTTTGGCTGTAACCTTTGTATTGCTGGTTACCGTTCCGGTGAATTACTTATTGCAGACAAAAGTGCTCGGGCCGGATTGTCTGGTTAAAGGCATTGATTTATCATATCTAAGTTTCATCCTGTTTATTGCTGTCATTGCCGGCATCGTTCAGTTAGTGGAGATGGCTGTAGAGAAGTATTCACCATCGTTATATGCCGCATTGGGTATCTTTCTTCCGCTGATTGCCGTGAATTGTGCCATTATGGGAGCAAGTCTCTTTATGCAACAACGCATAAACATGGAGCCTTCCAACTCACAGTATATCGGCAGTATATTAGATGCTGCGGTTTATGCTTTAGGAAGTGGCTTCGGATGGACTCTTGCCATCACCGCTATGGGAGCCATCAGGGAAAAGATGCAATACAGCGATGTGCCGAAGCCTTTGCAGGGATTGGGTATTACTTTCATTACCGTAGGACTGATGGCTATGGCAATGATGTGTTTCTCGGGTTTAAAGTTATAATACAACGTTTTATCATTCACAGAAATGGGACAATTCATATTCATTAGCGTCGGAGTATTCCTTATCACCATCCTGTTGTTGGTCGCAATGCTCCTGATAGCCAAGAGATGCCTCTCACCCAGTGGGAATGTAAACATCGTCATCAATGACGAACAGACACTGACTGTAGAGCAGGGCAGCAGCTTGCTCACTACGCTCAACGATAACGGCGTGCATCTTCCGTCTGCCTGCGGAGGCAAGGGTTCGTGCGGACAGTGCAAGGTTCGCGTGATGGAAGGAGGAGGAGAGATTCTCGACTCCGAGCGTTCTCACTTCACCCGCAAGGAAGTAAAAGACCATTGGCGATTAGGATGCCAATGTAAGGTAAAATCAGATTTGGCTATCAAGGTGCCTGAAAGCATCCTTGGTGTGAAAGAGTGGGAATGTACGGTGCTCTCCAACAAAAACGTTTCCAGCTTTATCAAAGAGTTTGTCGTGGCACTCCCCCAAGGAGAACACATGGACTTCATACCCGGTTCGTATGCGCAGATTACCATTCCCGCCTACGAATGTATAGATTATGACAAAGATTTTGATAAGAACGACATCGGCGAAGAATACATCAAGGCATGGAAAGACTTCAACATCTTCTCGTTGAAGGCGCATAATCCGGAGACAACCATTCGCGCCTATTCCATGGCCAACTATCCCGCAGAGGGCGACCGCATCACACTGACGGTGAGAATTGCTACGCCTCCGTTTAAACCACGTCCCGCCGTGGGATTCCAAGACGTGCCTACAGGTATTGCGTCCAGCTATATCTTCAGTCGAAAGCCTGGCGATAAGGTGTTGATGAGTGGCCCTTATGGCGACTTCCATCCCATCTTTGACAGCAAAAAAGAGATGATTTGGGTTGGTGGTGGAGCCGGAATGGCTCCTTTGCGCGCGCAGATTATGCACATGTTGAAGACACTTCATACCCGCGACCGCAAGATGCATTATTTCTACGGAGCGCGCAATTTGAGCGAAGCATTCTTTATTGAAGACTTCCACGAGTTGGAAAAGGAATATCCCAACTTCCATTTCCATTTGGCTTTGGACAGACCCGACCCCAAGGCCGATGAGGCAGGAGTGCCTTATACGGCAGGTTTTGTGCACGACGTGATGTACAACACCTATCTGAAAGACCACGAAGCACCCGAAGACATCGAGTATTACATGTGTGGTCCGGGGCCTATGAGCAAGGCCGTGCAGAACATGCTCTACAATTTAGGTGTGGAACGCGAAAGCATTATGTTTGACGATTTCGGATAACCCGTTATCTCCGTTCGCTATATACGTCCCCATGGTTAAACCTCAACCATGGGGACGTTTTCTTCTTATCTGCGTTCTTATTCCCTCATTGATGAAGTGCCGGCCGGTTATTCGGTTGCTTATCAGGGGAAAAAGGCTAAGGACGGGGCGCAGGATAGTTAGAGGACAACTGTCTTTACAATAGGATTTCACCTCACGAGATATAAGGAAT
>ERZ772960.928-NODE-928-length-24485-cov-19.966639_pt1 | contig 24485 bp, 20 predicted proteins | sample MGYA00580678_ERZ772960 | MGnify/ENA primary metagenome ERZ772960 (study PRJEB29015, sample SAMEA2737930) | human oral metagenome | biome: human oral; feature: human-associated habitat; material: dental | place: China | collected 2059 ... | reverse complement strand
TTTCAAATGCAAAGATAAGAAAAATATGGGCTTACACACTTTTTTAGACACTACCCTTTTCTCTCTTTTTGATATCCGCTATACTATCCATAATAACATCCTCTCTGTTAAATGCGGTATGTTATCAACCACCAATTATGACATAAATCAAATAAGAAAAATAAAAGACACAAATTCTATTCTTGCTGCACCGGCAGCCTCGTTAGATCGAATAGCAATATATTTCATCCAACAAAAAACACCTCTTATTATTTCACCAAAAGACAAAAATGGTTTCATAAGGAATCTACAATCTATAAATCCCAATATTGTATATAGTAACGATAAATGAAAATACGAATTACACTTCTATTAAAGGAAAAGCGTATACTCTTAGCATTACAATGATTGGGAATTTTTATATGTTTTCAAAAGACTGTAAAGTAACATGGAAGGAGCTTTAATGAGTGTTTCAGACAGACTTTTACTCAGAAAAAGAGCCATTATAGAAACGGTGAATGATGAACTTAAGAACATTGCACAAGTGGAACACTCCAGACATAGATGCTTTGACAATTTCATCGTCAACTTATTAGGGGTAATTGCAGCCTATTGCCTATTTCCAAAGAAGCCGTGCATAAATCTGCAAAGGACTATTGATACACAACTTGCATTGTTTTGAATTCATCGAACTCACGTTAATTACGTTTTTTATTTTCTTCAATAACAGCGTCTGGAAGTGTTATTTGCGATGGGCTTTTTTACTCTTCTTTACTTTCTCAGCTACACCACTTTTCGGGTTATATTCTAAGCCGAGTTTCTTGGCGCGTTCGTAGTTTCGACGTTTTATTTTTTGTTTCTCGTCAGCTTTCTGTTTGGTTATCTTTGCCGGTTTCTGCAAATAAAGTGGAGTTTGGCGTGGATTCCACGTTATTCTTACATCGCGTTTGGCTTTACATTCTATTTCTTTTGTGTAATAGTAAACTGCTTCGGGATGCCGAGTATTGTAAAGTCCGGTGTCCCAAACACCATTATCGTTCTCGTCTACTATTAGGCGCAAATAGAATGTGCCTGGTTTTACATAATAGAAAGTAGCTTCGTTGTTTTTTGCTACTACTTCTTTTATGGGTTTATCGCTTTCGTTGAGCAATTGCAGCAAACAGTTTTTGCCTTCCATTCGTTGAAGCGACACAATTAGCGTGCTAAATTCGTCGAGCGAACTCACTTTTATACTCTGTTTTACCTTTGGCGATGCCTTGCCATATATATCAATAAAGGTGGCAGAATCTAATTCGAGACTATATTCGTGCCCTGGATTCCATGCACCCACAAGTTTATATTGTCGAGGAATACCAGGAACACTACCAAACTGATATTTAGCACGTTGCCAAAGAGTGTCTACTTTTTCGTAAAGATGTATTTTAGACGTGTCGCAAATAGCTACGGGCGATGGTAAAATAAAGGTTGGATTTTCGTCGGGTGCTATTTGTGTTCCGTTTTTTATTCTTACTTCTAAGGGTGTTGCTGGATATTCTGTTAGGTAAGGTTCGCCTTTCTTTTTACTCTTTTCTTGTTGCTTTTTCCATTTGTCGTATTCTTCTTTTTGCTGTTTCAGACGTTTTTCGTAGGGAACTTTCGACAAGACTTCTAATGTGTCGGTTTGTCTTACCAATTTTCCTAACGAATCGCTTGCCAAATAAGAAACTTGCATGTGCAATGTATCTTGATTTACGAGCATTGTATCGCGAAGCCAGTAGGTTATTGTGTCTTGATTTAAACTGGGTTCTACTATAAAAGCGTTCTTTTCGTTAAAGTTCAGACCTTTTATTTCGGGCAATTCGGCATTGCCGTAACTATAAAACAAGGTGAAATGGTCGGGTTCTTTGCGTTCTGCCTTTAAAAAATATCGGTTGGTTTGTATTTGGGTAAAGGCTGAAAGTACCACATCGTCGGGCAGAAAGTGTGTATAAGGCACTTGTTTTATATCGTTAATATGGAGCGAATCGCGCCAAATAGTGTCTTGTCGTACATCGGGTTTAAACGAAGGCATTATAATTTCTGGGGTAAATGCTATTTTTTCGCTCGCCTGATTAAACTTGTAATTGCCGTCCATGTCTTGTAAGGCATAGATGCGATAATCGCCTTTTGCTACACCTTTTATCACAAAGTGTCCGTTTCCATCGGTACGAGCAATGCGCATCATAGGTTCGTGTTGGAAAGCTGTATCGTTAAGATTACGGTAAAGTCCCACCAATATACCTTTTATTGGCTCTAAGTTTTGTGCTTCCAACACATATCCTGCCACTTCCATCGTGTCTATATGGTTGCCCGTAGAGAACGAATAAGTGTAATTGCCTAATGGATTTCCCTCATTATTATCGGCAATGGCGTCAGAAAAATCTATGGTGTAAGTTGTGTTTGGCTTTAAAGTGTCTTGCAAAGCCACTGTAATTCGCTTTCCATTTACCTTTACTTCAGGTGCTTCTAATTGTGGTGGCGATACAACAACCTTTTCGGTTGGATTGTCGAGTGTTACAAACTCATTAAACAGAATGGTAACTTTCTTACTATTTACATCGTCAGAACCATTTGCAGGCGATGTTCCAAGTATTTTTGGCGGTGTTTCGTCGTACCAACCACCGTCAGGACTTCCCATTCTTGCACACGAAAATACGGTTAGTAAAAGTAGACTGAATATTCCTGCTTTCCAACTTGTTTTCTTTATGCTTTGTATGTTCATAACTTTAGTAATCTTATTGGTTTATGTTCATTGCCAACATCTCGTCTATATTCTTACGACTGTTCGATAGTCGTGGAATTTTGTGCTGACCACCAAGTTTACCTTTCGATTTTAACCAATCGTTAAACAAATTTTTCCGTGCAACCACCACTTCTAATTGCTGTAATGTTACATCGTGAAAGCGTTTTGCCTCGTAATCGGAATTAATTTCTTGCAATTTGCTATCTAATATGCGTTCGAAATCGCTTATACTATCGGGCATTTTTGTAAATTCTATTAACCATTGATGGCGACATTTGGCATTTGAATCCATAAAAATTGGTGCAGCTGTATAATCAGAAATCTGCGCTCCAGTAGCTTTGCAGGCAACTTCTATTCCTTTTTCGGCATTATCCATTATGAGTTCTTCGCCAAAAGCATTAATAAAATATTTTGTACGCCCTGTAATAACAAATTTATAAGGACGAACAGATGTAAACTGAATTGTATCGCCTATTTCGTAACGCCACAATCCACAAACTGTGCTGATAATCATTGCGTAATTGCGCCCTACTTCTACCCCCTCCAATGGAACAATATTTGGCTTTTCATTTTCAAACTCGTCCATTGGTAAAAATTCGTAGTACACGCCATAATCTAACATTAGCAACATACTCTTGTCGTTCGGATCGTCTTGTATTCCAAAGAAGCCCTCCGAAGCATTGTATGTTTCCATATAGTGCATATCTTGCTTTGTAATAAGCTGTTCGTATTGTTCACGATAAGGCGTAAACGCTATGCCTCCATGGAAGAAAACTTCCAAATTGGGCCATACTTCTTGCAAATGTTTCTTTCCGGACAGTTCCATTACACGTACCAAAACTGACAACATCCACGATGGAACACCCGAAATATTGGTTACATTTTGCGAAAGCACTTCGCGAGCTATTTTATCTCGCTTTACTTCAAAATCGCTTAGCAATGCAACTTCTTTAGAAGGTACACGAACAAGATTTGCCAACAGATTTATATTTTCTATAAGAATGGCACTTAAATCGCCAACAAGCGAATTTGAAAGATTATAGTTTGGCGAATGACTTCCACCGAGAATAAGTCCTTTTCCGCTGAAAAGTTTACTATCAGGGTTGTTGCTTAAATAGTAAGCCAGAACATCTTTTCCGCCTTGATAATGCACATTTTGCAAACCTTCGTGCGTAATTGGAATAAATTTACTTTTATCATTAGTAGTTCCCGACGATTTTGCATACCATTTTACTTGTCCTGCCCATAATATATTTCGTTCTCCATGCCTCATTCGGTCTATATATCCTTTTAATTCTTCGTAAGTATTAAGAGGTATATTCTGTGAAAAATCGTTATAATTATTTATTGTAGAAAACAAATATTTCCTACCATATTCAGTATCTTTGCCACGCTTAACCAAGTATTGTAATATTTCGTGTTGCATTTCTTCGCCTTCATTAATATAACGTTCCAATTCTCGTCGGCGAGGTTGAAAGTACAACTTATTTACTATGCTTGTTAAATTCATTTCTAATCCTGTTGTTTAAATTGCAAAAGTACTGCAAAATTACTGAATAGCCCTGCTTTTTAGCTATTTTATGTAAGTTATAGATATTCGCTCCGAAAAATATAATTATAATTTCAAAATTTGTAATTAAAAAATTATTTTTTTTAATAAGAAATTCCTCAACTTATAATTAATTCTTTTTTGGGTGAGAATAAAAGTTTAAATATGCTTATAACAACTGTGGATAACTATGTAGATAACTCATATAATAACTTAAGAATAACCTTTAGTTTATGAACAATGCACAGAAGATAACGAAGATAATGGGCATAACTGCTGAGTTGTTAATAGGATTTTATAGAAGTTTTACACAGCTTTTACAACATAAAAGATATTAACTTATTATCTTTGCAAGAGAGAGTGGAAAAGTGGATAACTTTATTTATTAGTTGAATATCAATAAGAAAGCAAATTTTTATAGTGTGGATAACTTTTATTCACGGTTTAATAACTAAATATGCAAGAAATTGATTGAAAACTTATAAACACTATCCACAACACATCATACTACTCTTTTATTTTTTCTTTTTAAAAGAATAAATAAGAATATAATGTAACTAACAAGAAAAATGTGAATAAGATGAGAAAATTTAAATTTTATGTTGTGTCGCTTTTTTTATTGTTTTCTTTATCGATTTCGGCACAATGTTCTTTCCATAACACTGCTTTTAATAGTGGAGAATTTTTAAACTATAACCTTTATTTTAATTGGAAATTTGTTTGGGTAAAGGTTGGAACTGCTTCTTGGTATACAGTTTCGTCTACTTATAAAAGTATTCCTGCTTATCGTGCATCGTTAACAACGCGTGGTAATGGAAAATTGGATAACTATTTTATTATGCGCGACACATTACTTTGCTATAATACGAAAGATTTAGCACCACTTTATTATCGTAAAGGGGCTAAAGAAGGTAAAAGATATACGGTAGACGAGGTTTTTTATTCGTATCCTAATGGTAATATTAATATAAAGCAGCACAGAATAGATGCTGATGGAGAAAAACATTGGAAAAGCAGTTCGCCAAAAGAATGTGTTTACGATATGATGAGTATATTTCTTAGGGCACGTAGTTTTAATCCTACAAGTTGGAAGAAAGGATTTGTTGTGAATTTCCCATTAGTAAGTGGTAAAACTCTTGCTCCAGCACATATAATTTATAATGGTAAAAAAACGATAAAGGCTGATAACGACAAGAAATATCGTTGCTTAGAACTTGCTTATTACGAAAAGGACGATGATAAGTGGCGTAATATAGCCAACTTTTTTGTAACTGACGACGAAAACCATATTCCTATTCGGTTAGATTTAAATTTGAAGTTTGGTTCTGCCAAAGCTTTTCTTACTTCAATGAAAGGTATTCGCCACAAAATAGAATCGCAAGTAAATTAAATATGTCTTTTCGTCGAAAAAATAAATAAAGTGGTCGAAATATATTTTCGGCTACTTTATATTATATTTATCTTTGTGCAAAAATAAAATACAAAAAAATAATATGAAAAAAACATTACTAACATTTGCATTAATGTGGATAGCCACAATAATGAATGCGCAAACAAACACCATTATAGGTGAATTGCTTGATTCTATTACACGTGAAAGCGAACCGTTTGCTACTATTCGTGTGTTTAAAAATGGGAAATTAGATAAACCTATTGCTATGTCTGTTACCGACGATAATGGAAAGATATTGCAAAAAGTAGAAGGAACAGGCAATTTTACACTTACAATAAGTTCTATTGGGCGTAAAATTATAACACGAAAAGTGCATATTAGTGCAGCAAACACTACTTTAAATCTTGGAACTATCTTAATTCAAGACGATGAAAAGATGATGAAAGGTGTGGAAGTTGTAGCACAAAAGCCACTTGTAAAAATGGAAACCGACAAAATGACTTATGATATAGAGAACGATGTTGATTCTAAATCGAAAACTGTACTCGATATGTTGCGTAAAGTTCCATTGGTAACGGTAGACGGACAAGATAATATTACTGTAAACGGACAAGGTTCTTTTAAAGTTTATGTAGATGGCAAACCAAATGTAATGTTTTCTGCTAATCCTTCACAGATATTTAAATCGATGCCTGCATCTTCAGTTAAGTCAATTGAAGTTGTAACTAACCCTGGCGCAAAATATGATGCTGAAGGAGTTGGTGGTGTTTTAAACATTGTGATGAATAAAATAGGTGGAAAACAAAATAATATGAATGGTTACAATGGAAGTATTAGTGGTATGATTAATAACTTTGGTTGGAATGGTTCTGTATTTGTAAGCGGACAACAAGGAAAACTAACCTACAGTGCTAATGTAACGCACAACCATTCGCAAACAGGAAAAATGGAACTTACAACAGAACGTATTTCTTCTGATGGGTCGAAAATGAATTCGTTTCAAACAAGTAAAACAAAAGTGCCTTTCAATATGGCAAACTTTAGTTTGGGTTACGACATAGATTCGTTAAGCAATATAGGAGCTTCTATTGGTTTAATGAATTTCAACATAAAGAGTAACGGACATCCAACAACAATTTTCTCTGGTGGTATGTATGGCAGTGGGTTTTCGTATGGAAACTATATGATGACACAAAATAAAAACACTTCTTTTAATGGAAACATAGACTATCAACGCTTTTTAAACCACAATAAAACAAGTAACATTACCTTGAGTTATCTGTTCACTACAAACCCTACAACAACAGAAAGTAGAAACATTTACGACCCATTACCTGTGGGAATACCACTAACATTAAACGATTTACATTCTGATTCTGAAATGCGTGGTACAGAACATACATTTCAAGCTGACTATACAACACCTTTGTCTAAAATACAAACACTTAATATAGGTGCTAAATTTATAGGACGAAGAAATACTTCCGATTCTAAATATTACAATATAATAAGTGGAAACGAAGTTCTGAACACCACTAACAGTGTAAACTACAAAAATACACAAAGCATTTTAGCATCGTATATAGAATATAAATTAACTTTGGGTAAGTTTAGTTCTAAATTTGGTACACGTTACGAACATACATGGGAGAATGTAGAATTTATACTCGGACATGGTTCTAATTTTAAACGAAGCTACAATAATTTAGTACCTTCGGCAAGCTTTAGTTATAATATAGGGGCTACGCTAAATATTGGTGTAAACTACAATATGCGCATTTTGCGTCCAGGAATTACATTCTTAAATCCATATATCGATCGTTCTATACCAACTGTACTTACATACGGTAATCCAGACCTTGATGTAGAAAAAAGCCACAATATAAGTGTTGTATTCAATTTCTTCACTCCTAAATTCATGATGAATCTTACTTTAGGCGAAGCATTTGCTAATAATCAGATAGAACAATATTCGTTTATGGATGCTAACGGTTTATTGAACACTACTTATGGTAATATTGTACGCAGCCGTTGGACTAACTTCAATACATTTATAAACTATTCTATAACGCCAAATACACGTATTTTTCTTAATGGTGGATTAGATTATGGAGATATGCGTTCTAATAAACTTAATCAAAAAAAATATGCTTGGCAAGCAATGGCATTTATTGGAGTGCAACAAACTTTGCCTTGGAATGTGAAAGCAAGTATATATACCGGAGGTATGACAAAACGATATACATTGCAAGGTTATAGTCAAGGATTTGATATGATAAATTTAGCTTTATCGAAAGATTTCTTTAACGAAAAACTAAATGTAGCTTTAAACTACTTTACTCCATTCTCTGGAAAAATAAAACAAAACACTTATAGCGAAGGAACTGACTTTATGCAACGTGTAAATATAGTGATTCCTGTTCAGCAAATAGGATTAACACTTACTTGGAAATTTGGTAATACAAAAAGACAATTCCAAACAAATAAAACTAATATTTCTAACGATTTTCAAGAAAAGAAAAACGACAGTCAGGTTGGTGGAGTTGGTACAGGAATAGGAATGTAAATTTTTAATATTTATTTATTGGTAAGTTAGTATAGTAATAAAAAAATGACGTTATATCTATAAAAAATATAGCGTCATTTTTTTTTATTTATTTTGAGGAAATTACTGATTGAAAATTTATAATAAAAAAACAGCAAAACTTTAATTATAAATTTTAATTTTGTAATTATGATTTTTATTTTTCTTATTATAAATTTCAGGCCATTTTATTATGTCTTGTTTTATTAGAATAAGACGAAACTTTATTTCAATAATTTAGTTGCAAGTTTATATGTAAACAGAACTCGTGCGTCGGATAAATTCCATTGTTGAGTTTCAATTCTTATTAGTTCTGCATGTTTCTTACTAATATCTTTCAAGGCATTTCCTACGGATTTTCTTAGATACTCACTTTCGTTTGTTTTATGTTTACTAATTAGGTTAATAGCAACCGATGGATTTTCTTTGAAAAAAGGTCTACTTGTCCAAATTCTCAATCCTTCTGTAACAGCACGAATAATATTTGGGTTGTTATTATTCATCCATTCTTCAACGAGTGGCAAAGACGCTTCATACCCTCTACATTTGCAAACTTCATCAAAAGCCTTTGCTAGCATTTCTTGTACACGCCAATTTTTATCTTTACTTACTTGTTCTTTCAGAAAACATAGTGCATCACTATTTTCTGCACCTAATCGTCCAAATATCATTGTTGCCAACATTCTCACTTGGTAAGCTTCGTTTCTGAATAGTTCTATAGCAAGTTTAAGACATTGTTCGTTGGAGTATGTAGAAAGAATTTCATCACATCCATCAATGATATGATTAAAACCATGCTCTATTTTTACAATGCGATTAAGTATGTTACTAATATCCATTATGCTCTTCCTTATTATAAACTCATCTGTTTTTTCCAGCCATAAGGGTCGTCTTTTAAGACTTTAAATATAGTATTATCTTCCTTTTTAAAAGTGAACCTATAGTAAACCTCATCTTCTTCAATACTTTCTAAAGGTTTGCCCATACAGATTTCAAATAACATACTATAATTACCTTTTTCAAAGTTATATTCATTTAATGTATTCAGCGGATAATAATTTCCCTTTTCATTTTCTTGAATTATATCTTTGGTGGTATCTTTATATAATCTAATGGATTCTGACACTGTATTTATACTAAAATCACAAACTTTAGTTATTTCAAAAGGAATAATGGCAGCCCTAATAGAATCTTCGCAAGGTAGTAATATATCTTTTTCTTCTATAAAAAACCAACTTCCAAAAGATTCATCAACTAATGGATCTAAAATTACATAGTTTTTATTCCACAATATTCCTCTTTCAATAGTTGCTTGTGTCCATTTTTGAATCTCATTATTAAATGGAATAGAACGAACAATAATTTGATTGTGAGATACTAAAATGTTTTCTTTAATCATAATTATTTTTCTCAAAACAATACTATTTTTATCTGTACAATGATATTACAGATTTAACCTTTTGCTCTAAAGAAGTAAGGTCGATCATCAATTGTTCTTCAGAAAATTTTTCTCCATTTCCAAATGCCCTTATAAAAATAAGTTCGCTGAAATAGGGTATTAGTTTTAAAAAGTCTACTTCTTTATTGTTTACTAAAGACGACTTTTCGTTTTTATGCAATAAAAGTCCATTGATTCTTCTGGCAAAAGCCTTTTTCTTTATTTTATTTTTCAGCTCATCGTTGTCATAATCTAAGGTTGCCAGAACTTTATTCTTTAATTCTATATTATTAAAGTTATCAAGATACAGCTGTAGCATAATGGCTGCTTCTATCCAAGTCCATTTATTATAATCGCCATCAAAATTGTAATTAACTAAATCAGATAGAATTTCTTTCGTGTGTGTTATATCACCATCAAAGTAAAAACAATAAGCTGAAAACATCAGATATTTCAACTTTTGTTCTGAATTTATATTTGCATCTCCAAGTTCTTTAAAAAGAGACTTAAAAGGCATTTTATTGGCTAAATTAGAAGCGATAACATTAAAGATAGTTTCCATATTTTATGAATCTGTTATTATTATTCCTACTGTTGTTTTCAACAAGCAAGTAGAAATATAAATAATCTTTTTATTAAAGCATTAATTTGGTAATGCAAAGATTAATTAATTTTGCATTGCTATGTACAAACAATTAACCTCGGAGCAAAGGTACACAATTTCTGTGCTACTCCAAAATAGAACGAAACAAAAAGATATTGCCAAGGCGATAAATGTAAGTGCAAGTACAGTGTCTCGTGAAATAAGACGTAATAGTGGAGTCAGAGGACGCTATAATTGGGAAACAGCCCAAGCAAATGCAGTACAAACAAAGCGTAAAAAGCCAGACAATCATTCAATCAACAAGGATGTCATGGAAGAGGCAAAGCACCTTCTTGTTACCGAGCAATGGTTTCCGGAACAAATATCCAGTGTATTGGCCAAGGACGGCACGCACTGTAATACATTTACTGTCCCTATTCAAAGAGCATTTCAAGTCTATTACAACAGATAACGGACCTGAATTTGCGGCACATAAGGACATCACCAAATACTTAGGCGTGCCAGTGTACTTCGCTGACCCATATTGTTCATGGCAAAAGGGAGCTGTTGAGAATACAAACAAATTAATCAGGCAGTATATACCTAAAAAGGATTCGTTTGATAACTATACGGACAAGAGAATTATGTCCATACAAAAGAAATTGAACGAAAGACCAAGAGAAAAATTAAACTTTTCTACTCCAAAGTGCGAGTTCTTTAAACACCTTTTGTAATTTTGTACTTGATGGTTGACTCTGCGTCTTTCCTGTTCTACACCAAATTAATTTGGTAAAAGACTTGTTATACCTATTAAAATTTGTAATTTTGCAACTTGGATAGTAACGCATTGTCATATAATGAACTAAACGATAAGGTAGGGGAAGCGTCTTCGCCTGACCAGTATTATGGTTCGTAAACAACGACATCAAAATAAAACAAACATAAGAATGGAATACAACTTCACAGAGATTGAGAAGAAATGGCAGAAGAAATGGGTTGAGAACAAAACCTATAAGGTTGTTGAAGATAAGAACAAGCAAAAGTTCTATGTGCTTAATATGTTTCCATACCCATCGGGAGCAGGTCTGCACGTAGGACACCCACTCGGCTATATAGCCAGCGACATTTACGCACGCTATAAGCGTTTAAAAGGTTTCAACGTGTTAAATCCAATGGGATATGATGCTTACGGACTGCCTGCCGAGCAGTATGCCATTCAAACAGGACAGCACCCATCTATTACAACCGAAAAAAATATAGCCCGTTATAGGGAACAGTTAGACAAGATAGGTTTCAGTTTCGATTGGGAGCGTGAAATACGTACCTGCGATCCTGAATACTACCATTGGACACAATGGGCATTCCAACGTATGTTTGATTCATACTACGACTATAATGATGGCAAAGCAAAACCTATATCTAACCTTGTTCGCCATTTTGAAGAAGAAGGAACGCTTAATCTTAACGTAGCACAAGGCGAAGAAAAAACATTCTCTGCTCGCAATTGGATAAGTATGAGCGAAAGAGAACAGCAGGAAACACTTATGAACTATCGTATAGCATATCTTGGCGAAACTATGGTGAACTGGTGTCCTGGTTTAGGAACAGTGTTGGCAAACGACGAAGTTGTAGATGGTGTAAGCGAACGCGGAGGCTATCCGGTTGTACAAAAGAAAATGAAACAATGGTGTTTACGTGTTTCTGCATACGCACAACGGTTGTTAGACGGTTTAGAAAATGTAAACTGGACAGACTCTATGAAAGAGACACAACGCAACTGGATTGGGCGTTCGGAAGGTACTGAAGTGGTGTTTAAGAGCATTACACCCACAGCCGATAATGAGGAAATAGAACACGACATTACTATTTTTACAACACGTGCCGATACAATGTTTGGCGTAACTTTTATGGTGCTTGCTCCAGAAAGCGAATTAGTTCCAAAGCTTACAACAGCCAAACAAAAGTCAGAGGTTGAAGAATATTTAGCATACGTAAAGAAACGAACAGAGCGCGACCGTATGACCGACCGTAAAGTTACAGGTGTTTTCACTGGTTCGTATGGTATTAATCCGCTAACAGACGAGAAATTACCTATCTATATATCAGAATACGTACTCTCAGGCTATGGCACAGGTGCTATTATGGCTGTACCAGCACACGACAGTCGCGATTATGCATTTGCCAAACACTTCGGTCTTCCAATACGTCCGCTTATCGAAGGCGCTGATGTTTCAGAAGAAAGCTTCGATGCAAAAGAAGGTATCGTCATCAATAGTCCAATAAAACCAGTTGAAGGAAGTTTCTCTTTGAACGGACTTACAGTGAAAGAAGCAATAGCAGCAACTAAGAAGTATGTTACAGAGAGAGGATTAGGCAAAGTGAAAGTGAACTATCGTTTACGCGATGCTATCTTCTCACGCCAACGCTATTGGGGCGAACCATTCCCAGCTTATTATAAAGATGGTATGCCTTATATGGTTCCAGAAGAATGTTTACCACTCGAATTGCCTTCAATCGACAAGTTTGAACCTACCGAAACGGGTGAACCTCCATTGGGACGAGCTAAAATATGGGCTTGGGACGAAGAGAATAAGACTATTGTAGATAAAGAATTGATAGACAATAAGACTATATTCCCATTAGAATTGAATACAATGCCAGGCTTCGCAGGTAGCTCTGCTTATTATCTTCGCTATATGGACCCACACAATAACAAGGCTTTAGTGGGAAAAGAAGCCGATGAATATTGGCAGAATGTAGACCTTTATGTAGGAGGAACAGAGCATGCAACAGGACACTTAATATACAGCCGCTTCTGGAATAAGTTCCTTTTCGACTACGGTTACAGTTGTAAAGAAGAACCATACGAGAAGTTAGTAAATCAAGGAATGATACAAGGACGTTCTAACTTTGTATATCGCATCAATTCAGACGACCATTCTAAAGCTCCAGTATTTGTAAGTTTCGGACTGAAAGATAAATACGAAACAACACCAATCCACGTAGATGTGAATATTGTTCATGCTGATGTATTGGATATTGATGCTTTCAAAGCATGGCGACCAGAATACGAAAATGCAGAGTTTATACTCGAAGATGGTAAGTATATTTGCGGTTGGGCAGTAGAAAAAATGTCGAAGTCTATGTTCAACGTAGTCAATCCCGACGTCATTGTTGAGCAATATGGCGCAGATACTTTACGTTTGTATGAAATGTTCTTAGGTCCTGTTGAAACAAGTAAACCATGGGATACAAACGGTATAGACGGTTGTTTCCGATTCTTGAAAAAGTTTTGGAAACTGTATCAGCAAGACTTAAACGACAACGAGCCTTCTAAAGAGTCAGTAAAGAGTGTTCATAAACTTATTAAGAAGGTTTCTAACGATATAGAACAGTTCTCTTACAATACTGCTATCTCCGCTTTCATGATTTGTGTAAACGAATTAGGACAACAAAAGTGTAATAATCGTGGTCTGTTGCGCAATTTAGTTATATTAATAGCACCGTTTGCACCACACATTGCCGAAGAACTTTGGCAACATCTTGGTGAAAAAGACAGCGTTTGTAATGCACAATGGTTAACATGGAACGAGGCTTATTTAACAGAAAACGAGGTTCAACTCACCATTTCTTTCAACGGGAAAGCACGCTTCCAAATGACTTTCCCTATTGACGCAAGTAAAGAAGATGTTGAAACGGCAGCATTAAACGATGAAAGAAGTAAAAAATACATAGACGGTAAAACTATTGTAAAGGTAATAGTGGTACCTAAGAAAATTGTAAACATCGTTTGCAAATAGAATAAAAGCACATTCGTTGGTTTGAAACACAGCTACGAATGTGCTAAAACACATTATTAAACTATGACAATTAATCAACAATTAATTAGAGACGAAATAAAAGATTACATTTTACTAACTCTTGGTTTAACGCTGTATGCGGCTGCATTCACAGTGTTTCTTATGCCATATCAAATAGTAACAGGTGGTGTTACAGGTTTATCAGCCATTATTTTCTATGCTACACAGTTTAAACTCGAAAACACTTATATGATTATCAATGTAGTATTATTGGGTGCTGCACTGAAGATATTGGGTTTAAAGTTTATGATGAAAACCATCTACGCTATTATTGTGTTATATTTTATGCTAAAGTTTGCACAACAATTAATGCCAATAGATACAAGCGGACACTTCGTAAAGATATTAGGCGAAGACCAAAAGTTTATGTCGCTCATTGTGGGATGTTGCATTACAGGTACTGGAATGGCTATGGTATTTCTAAATGGTGGTAGTATGGGTGGTACAGATATAGTTGCAGCCTGCATAAACAAATATAAAAACATTTCGTTGGGACAGGTTCTAATGGCTGTCGATATATGTATTATTGGTAGTTGTATGCTTTTTCCACAGTTTGGAACATACATTCAGCGTTTTCATAAAGTTATTTTCGGTCTTTGCACAATGTTTATCGAATGTTCTGTACTCGATTATATAATGAACTTAAGGCGCCAATCGGTACAATTTCTCATATTTTCTAAGAAGTATGAAGAGATTGCCAATGCTATTATGCAAGAGCGCGATCGAGGAATAACCATATTAGATGGACATGGTTGGTACACTGGAAAAGATGTAAAAGTAATTTGCCTAATGGCTAAACGTAGAGAAAGCCAATCTATATTTCGTATTGTTAAGATTATAGACCCATTAGCTTTTGTCAGTCAAAGTTCTGTAATTGGTGTCTATGGAGAAGGATTCGATAAAATAAAAGTAAATACAAAGAATGCTGAGAAAGTTCTTTCGCAAGTATATTCGAATAACAAAACGGAAATAACCAACGAACAATAAAATGAAAATAGTATTTGTAACAAACAATAAACACAAGCTTATCGAAATTAAAGATATTCTTGGAAACGACTTTAATATTGTTTCGTTAAAGGATATTGGCTGCAACGTAGACATACCAGAAACTGCCGATACACTAGAAGGAAACGCAAGTATAAAGTCACATTATATCTACAATAATTATCATTTAAATTGCTTTGCCGATGATACAGGACTTGAAGTAGATGCACTTAATGGCGAACCTGGTGTACATTCTGCACGTTACGACGAATATACCGACCACGATAGCGAAGCAAATATGCGCAAATTGCTCCGTAAATTGGGCGATACAACGAATAGAAAGGCGCACTTCCGAACAGTAATTTCTCTAATTATTGATGGTAAAGAACATCAATTCGAAGGTAGAGTAGATGGATATATTGCTACCAAAAAATCGGGAACAGAAGGCTTTGGCTACGATCCTTTATTTATTCCAGAGGGATACGATAAGAGTTTTGCAGAACTTGGAGAAGATATTAAAAACCAAATTTCGCACAGAGCACGTGCCGTTCGTAAACTCTCTGAATACCTAAAGCAACTATAATGAGTAAGAGTTTGTCTATTCTGCTGCCCACTTACAATTGTGATTGCACTGCACTTATCAGTGAATTGCAACGACAGTGTGTTGCAGAAGGGACAAATTTCGAAATTATTGTAGCCGACGATGCATCTCCTGACAAACGGTTTATTATAAAAAACAGAACCATTTCAAACCTTGATGGCGTTCGTTATATAGAAAGAGAACAAAATGTTGGTAGGTCTGCTATACGCAATTATCTTGTTTCGCAGTCGTCAAAGGAATGGATTTTGTTTATTGATGGAGACCTTTCGCTCAACAATGCTAAATTTATACACAACTATTTGAAAGCCGAAGGCGATGTTATTGTAGGTGGTATTAGTATTGTTGAAAACGAAAAAAGATGGGGAAACAATTTAAGATACCGTTACGAACATTCTTCAAAAGAAGCTATTAGTGCCGAAAATCGCAGAAAAACACCTTATCAACATCTTAGTACTAATTTCATTGCACACAGAAAATTAATAGGAACAAATCCTTATAACGAAGATATAAAACAATATGGTTTCGAAGATGTGTTGCTTGGAAAACGCTTCAAAGCATTAAACGCAAAAATAAGCCATATTAATAATCCTGTACTATTCAACGATTTTGAACTTAACGCAGTATTTCTTTGCAAAACCGAAGAGGCTTTACGTACACTTTCTATCTTTCAAACAGAGTTAAAAGGCTATTCTAATTTATTAAAAATAACTGGAAAGCTACAAAAAATGCACATTAGCTGGATAGGAGTGTGGCTTTATAAATTTTTGCATAAACCATTAAAACACAATCTTAAAGGCAATAATCCCAGTGTTTTCTTGTTTAATATCTATAAACTTCTTTATTTCTTACATTATAATTCTATAAGAAAATGACAAAAAGAATATACATACTTATATTTACTTGCTTATTCTTCGTACTACCATTAAGTTGTTTTGCCAATGCTACAGATACATGGAAAAACTATATGGCATATAGTAATGTACAATGGATAGAAAAAGGTGGTAATATGCTTTATGTACTTGCGTCCAACGACCTATATTCTTATAACGAAAAGGACAATAGTATTCAAACATTCGATAAAGTAAATGGACTAAACGATACCGATATTGAATTTATAGCATGGAACAATGTTGCTAAATGTTTAGTTATTGCTTATTCTGACCAAAATATAGATTTGCTCACACAAAAAGGAGAAATTATTAGCTTGTCTGATTATTACAGAAAAACTATGACAGCTAATAAAAAAATAAATAATCTATATATAGAAGGACAATATTGCTACGTTTCAACTGGATTTGGTATTTTAAAAATAAATGTTAGTAAAGCAGAAATAAGCGATACTTACAATCTTGGTTTCAATGTAAACTATACTTATATAGAAGGAAACTATATTTATGCCTCTAGTAACACAAATGGACTTTACAGAGCTTTGCTTTCCGATAATCTTTTAGATAGAAATAATTGGCAATGGGTAGGCAACTATGTAGCACAAAATAAAACTATTGCACCCGAATTATTAGAAAAAGTAAAAGGTTTACAACCTGGTGGCCCTAAATATAATCGTTTTTTCTTTATGCAATATCTTAATAATAGTCTTTATACAACGGGTGGAGCATTTGAACCAGGTGCAATAGGACTGAATCAACCTGGAACAATACAGGTATTAAAGAATGGCGAATGGGATATCTATCAAGACGAATTGGATAAAATAACGGGATATTACTATCACGATATGAACTGTTTGGCAGTAGATCCAAAGAATCCTGAACATGTATTTGCAGGTGGACGAGCTGGATTATACGAATTTTTGAATGGAAAACTAAAGAGATATTTCAATAAAGATAATAGCCTTTTACGTCCTTCGGTTCATAAAGGAATTGAGCTTGGAAACGATTATGTGGTAATACAAGGATTAGTTTTCGACCGAAAAAACAATTTATGGATATTAAATAGTGGTACCAAAACTACATCTTTATTAAAGTTATCGCCAGATGGAACTATGACAGACTATTCTAAACCTCAACTTATGAATAAAGGACTTAGTTTACACGTTATGCGTCGTCCTATTCTTGATAGTCGTGGCTTAATATGGTTTGTAAATAGTCATTACGAAGCCCCTGGTTTGTTCTGTTATAATCCAGAAACCGATAAGCTAAATGTTTATAACAACTTTAAAAATCAAGATGGTTCATCTATTATGGTTATTCAAATGCGTTGTGTTGTTGAAGATGCATATCAAAATATTTGGATTGGAACAAATGTAGGACCATTACGTCTTACTACTGAACAAATGAAAAATCCTTCTGAAGCTATTTTCGAACAAATAAAAATACCACGCAACGATGGAACAAATCTTGCCGATTATTTATTGGCTGGTGTAGATATTTCGTGTATGGCTATTGATGGTGGCGGCAGAAAATGGTTTGGTACAAACGGAAATGGTGTTTATCTTATTAGTGCCGACAATATGAAACAGGTGCAACACTTCCTAAGCGACAACAGCAAACTTATTTCAAACAATATAGAAAGTATTGCCATTAACGATAAAACTGGCGAAGTTTTCATTGGAACAGATAAAGGATTATGCTCGTATATGAGTGATGCTACAAAACCATCTGATAATCCTGGTGGAGAAGAAACTTACGCTTATCCTAATCCTGTACGTCCAAATTACACAGGATTAATAACAGTTGTTGGCTTAGCTTTTAATTCCGATGTAAAAATAGTTACCACTAATGGCGTACTTGTAGCAAAAGGTACAAGTAATGGTGGTACATTTACATGGGACGGCAACGATTTAAATGGAAAACGTGTAGCATCTGGAGTTTATATGGTGCAAACATCCGACCAAGAAGGTAATAACGGAACAGTATGCAAAATAGCAATTGTGAATTAAAACAAAATAAACGCAAACACTGGATAGACTTATTGCGAGGTTTTTGTATGGTAGCTATATTGCTCGACCATACTGAAATATATTATACAGGCGACAACATTATTGGCTACAATTATTATGTAGCCAATGTGTTAGTCGCTTTTTTCTTTCTTTCAGGCTATCTTTTCTATAAAGATACACCGTTTTCGCTGCAACTGAAACTTAAAGCCATTGCACGATACTTATTATTGCCTTATTTTATCTTCACAACCTTTATTGCAATTCCTAAAGCTTTAGCACACGAATTTGATATTCCAGAAACTTTATTCTCTGTTCTTACAGGACAAGCATCGTGGTTTATAGCGGCTCTTATTGTAGCAGAAATTGTTTTATCCACAGTGTTATGGGCATGCAAAGGTAAAACTTGGTGGTTATTAACACTTTCTCTTGTAGCCTCAGTTGCTTGTTATTTTCTTTCCACACGTTATTCCAATATTTATTGGCAAATAGAAAATGCTTGTATGGCACTCCCTATCCTTTGTTTTGGCTATTTTTACCATAAATGGGAAAATGTTTTCCACCGTTTCCACAACCTATCATCATCTTTCTTTTTATTTATACTTTTAGTAATTATAAAAGTATATGAACATACTCAAGGCATAAGTTTACTTATAGAACCTATACAAGTAAACAATTGGTACGTATTTATTTTCGATACCTTTATTTGCACCTTATTCCTTGTTAATTTGGCTAAACAGTTAGAAAGCGTTACTTGGTTAGAATGGACAGGACGTAGAAGTATTGTTTATTATTTCTTTTCTGGTGGCATACCACTCATTGTTTCTTCTTTATTGCAACGCATCGGTATGGGTTATTCTGGCGAATACTATCGTGTTCTTATTGCTTTCCTTCTTGTTTATGCCTTTGCTTCCATTATAGCGTGGGCCATTTATCGCTATTTAGGGTTTATTGTTCAAAAAAATAATTGAGTACAAGAAATAAAAATAAAAGCAAATTCCAAAGAGCCCTATCAGCCTTTCTGTTGAGCCATTATTAGAATAGAAAAAGTTTGTATTTGAAAGACGAAAAAATCTAGAATTCCTATTTATCCATAGGGATTCTAGATGGCGAATGCACTGTTTTTAAAAGTGTTTTTTGCTTATAGAGTAACCTTATTCGTTATATTCTTTCCCCTTCGACCGTATGATAGCCCACATACCAAGTGCTATGAGCGGCACACTAAGTATTTGTCCCATATCAATAGGTAAGCTCGATTCGAATGAAACCTGTACTTCTTTTGTAAATTCAATGAGGAAACGGAAAGTGAATATAAGCGTAAGGCAAAGCCCAAAGTAAAGACCAGTACCAGCCTTTTTAGGATATTTCCTGTAAATGAGAAATATAATCCAGAAGAAAACAAAGTAAGCAATTGCCTCATAGAGTTGTCCGGGGTGTCGCGGATAGGTATCAACATCGTAAAAAATAAACGCCCAAGGCACATCGGTAACTCTACCTATAATCTCCGAATTCATAAGATTTCCTAAACGAATGAATACCGATGTAATGGTAGAACAGATACCCATAAAGTCGAGAACTAACCATGGGTTCAGCTTAGTGCGTTTTATGTAGAGATAAAGCGCTATAAGCAGTCCTACAACTCCACCGTGCGATGCCAATCCTTGATAGCCAACAAACTTCCACCCACCGCCAGCAAGAAACTTAATAGGTAGGAATATTTCAACAAAATGCTGCCAAGAGTCGAAAAATTCTTTTGGTTCGTAAAAGAAACAATGTCCTAAGCGTGCTCCTATAAATGCACCAAGAAAAACATACATAAACATTGGTTCGAACTTCTCGTTAGCTATTTTGTGTTGTTTAAAAAGCCATCGCATAAGCAAATAGGCTATAGCAAACCCTACCAGCCAACACATTCCATACCAACGTATGCCTGCTGAGCCAATGCGCACAAGGTATTCGTTGGGTTGCCAGGCTATATAAAGCAAGTTATTCAGCATACTTTATTCCTCCATAAACTATACATTGAAACGGAAGTGCATAATGTCTCCGTCTTGCACAATATACTCTTTACCTTCTACGCCGAGTTTTCCTGCTTCTCTAACAGCGGCTTCTGAACCATATTTCAGATAGTCGTTGTACTTAATAACCTCTGCTCTGATGAATCCCTTTTCGAAGTCAGTGTGTATAACTCCAGCACATTGTGGAGCCTTCCAACCTTTATGGAATGTCCATGCCTTTACCTCCATTTCTCCAGCAGTAATGAATGTTTGAAGATTTAAGAGCTGATAAGCCTTCTTTATCAGTCGGTTTACGCCACTTTGTTCTAACCCAAGTTCGTCGAGAAAGAGTTTCTTGTCTTCGTAACTATCCAACGATGCAATGTCTTCTTCGGTCTTTGCAGCAATAATCATAGCTTCGGCACCCTCTTCAGCAGCTATCTTCTCAACCTGCTTGCTATATTCGTTACCCTCTTTCGCACTGTTTTCATCTACGTTGCAAACGTAAAGAACGGGCTTTGTGGTAAGAAGAAAAAGGTCGTGAGCCGCCAGTTGTTCTTCTTTAGTTTCGAATTGTACACTGCGCGCGTTCTTTCCTTGCTCTAAAACAGTTTTGTAAGCTTCGAGAACAGCAACCATAGTCTTCGCATCTTTGTTGCCTGCTGCAGCCACTTTTTGCTGTTTAGCAAGCTGCGATTCTATAGTTTCAAGGTCTTTTAGCTGGAGTTCGGTATCTATAATTTCCTTGTCTTCAATCGGATTAACTGCAGCCCCACCTTCACGAACTATATTATCGTCTTCAAAACAACGAATTACATGAATGATAGCATCGCATTCGCGAATATTACCAAGAAACTTATTACCCAATCCTTCGCCTTTGCTGGCTCCCTTAACAAGACCAGCAATGTCTACTATTTCGCAAGTTGCAGGTACAATTCTCCCCGGGTGAACAATCTCAGCGAGTTTGTTCAAACGCTCGTCAGGAACAGTAATAACACCCAAGTTGGGTTCTATTGTACAAAACGGGAAATTGGCTGCCTGAGCTTTGGCACTGCTCAAACAATTGAAAAGTGTAGATTTGCCAACGTTAGGCAAACCTACTATACCACATTTTAATGCCATATTCTAAATAACATTTATATTCTTTTAGTGCAAAAATACGGCTTTATTCTGATACTAAAAGCTTTGAAAAGCACTATTTTATATTCTTATTGTAAATTGCAAAGCTATTTTGCACTGCTTTATATAGCTATTATTATTTGAATGCCTCTGCTTCTGCTTTAGCAATAATGTTTTCTTTCTTATCTGCCACCATACCAGAAAAGCAATCTTCTCTTTCTATGTTGGTAAATGTATTAGATTCATCATCTGCGTCATCTTTCAGAGGCAAAACAGATACATTATCTTCTGTTGTTTCAATAACACTAAGGTCTTCTGGTTGTTCTAAAGCTATACGCTTTTGTTTAGCTTTGAATATTTTATCAGCGAACTTTGTGTTCTTTCGAATGTATTGAAGTGTAACTTTAGCCGCTTCTTGCTGACTTTCTTTCTTGGAGTAACCGCTTCCTTCGCCACAAGCAATACCTTCCAATACTACCTGGAATGAAAAAGTGGGACTGCCTTCCTTGTCTTTACCAAACGAAAGAGGTTTAAACTCAAGGCGAATTTTGTATTTCTGTGTCCATTCTATGAGTTTCGACTTAAAGTTTACCTCCTTATATGCCACCTTATCAATGTTAATAAGTTCGCCTAATATTTGTTTCTTCATAAACTTCATACAGGCTGTGTATCCATGGTCGAGATATAATGCACCCACTAAAGCCTCGAATGCATTGCCACCAAGGTAACTATTGTGCGACTGAGAATGTCCACTCGACAAAATTAAACGCGTTATTCCTAAATCGTTAGCCAACTTATTTAGTGTTTCGCGCTGTACTATTTTCGAACGAGTATTAGTGAGAAAACCTTCTCGTTTACCAGGAAAGTGTTCGTAAACAATGTCTCCTACAATAGCATCGAGAATTGCATCTCCCAAAAACTCTAAGCGTTCGTTGTTAACGGGTTTGCCTTTGTCGTTCCTTCGTGCCACACTTTTGTGTAAAAGGGCTGTTTTGTAAAAGGAAAGATTATGCGGAAGCACACCTATTATATTATATAATGACAAATAAAGCTCCTTTTCCTTGCGGAAAGGGAGCTTTATTCTATCAATGATTTTATTCAGCATATTTCTTGAATATTACGCAAGCATTGTGGCCGCCAAAGCCAAATGTATTGCTAAGTGCTGCACGCACTTCGCGTTTTTCTGCTTTATTAAACGTAAAATTCAGGTTGTAATCAATTTCTTCGTCCTTATCCTCTTCATTATGATTAATTGTTGGGGGAACAATATCGTTCTGAATTGAAAGTACACAAGCCATTGCCTCAACAGCTCCAGCTGCTCCTAGCAAGTGTCCAGTCATACTTTTGGTAGACGAAATATTGAGTTTGTAGGCTGCATCGCCGAATAATTGCGTAATAGCCTTTATTTCTGAAACATCGCCAACGGGGGTTGATGTGCCATGAACATTTATATAGTCTATGTCTTCAGGCTTTAATCCTGCATCGTTGAGGGCTGCTTGCATTACTAAATTTGCTCCTAAACCCTCTGGGTGAGATGCTGTGATGTGATATGCATCGGCAGATTCGCCTTCACCAACTAGTTCTGCATATATCTTAGCACCGCGAGCTTTTGCGTGTTCTAGTTCTTCGAGAATTAAGCAACCTGCTCCTTCGCCCATAACGAAGCCATCGCGACTTGCAGAAAATGGACGAGATGCGTGTTCTGGGTCGTCGTTACGAGTAGAGAGAGCGTGCATTGCATTGAAACCGCCTACTCCTGATTCGGTAATAGCTGCTTCTGCTCCACCGCTAACAATCATATCGGCTTTACCCAAACGTATTAAATTGAATGCTTGACTGATTGCATTGGTAGACGATGCACAAGCTGATGTGGTTGTAAAGTTTGGTCCATGGAAGCCGAAACGTATGCTAATGTGTCCAGAAGCAATGTCGGCAATCATTTTAGGAATGAAGAATGGATTGAATTTTGGACCTGCTTCTTTATGCAACGCATAATAACTAATTTCTTCTTCAAAAGTCTTTATACCGCCAATACCTACTCCGTAGACTACACCGATGCGATTCTTGTTTACTTTGTCCAAATCGATGCCACAATCTTCTACACCTTGAATGGCACTAATGAGTGCTAATTGTGTATAACGGTCGAGCTTACGTGCTTCTTTACGGTCGATACAATCGTTTATATTTAGCCCTTTTACTTCGCAAGCGAATTTTGTTTTAAAATTAGTTGTATCGAAATAAGTAATAGGAGCTGCGCCACTCTTACCTTCGAGCATTGCTTTCCAAGTTTCTTCAGGGTTGTTTCCCAATGGAGTAACTGCACCAAGTCCTGTTACTACTACTCTTTTTAATTCCATTAATTTATTAGTTTAAATTCTGTCATCGTGATAGTACGAGACGCATAAGGCTCTCTTTTCAGATATAAAATTAAGGAGTTAAGCAATTAGTTCTACATACATTTAGAAACATAAGTAAAACGATTGGCTTAACTCCTTAATTCTTATTCTTTTCTTAGACTCTGAATGAACGAACCCTAAGTAAGAAATAAGTGAATGTAAAGATAAAAATTAGCTGGAAGCCGAAGCTCCCAACCTTAATTTATGTATCTTCTTACTTTGCGTTCTCTTGGATATAAGCAATGGCATCGCCTACAGTAACAATCTTTTCTGCCTTATCGTCTGGAATTGAAATACCAAATTCTTTCTCAAACTCCATAATAAGTTCTACTGTATCCAAAGAATCAG
>ERZ772960.926-NODE-926-length-24515-cov-7.959362_pt1 | contig 24515 bp, 22 predicted proteins | sample MGYA00580678_ERZ772960 | MGnify/ENA primary metagenome ERZ772960 (study PRJEB29015, sample SAMEA2737930) | human oral metagenome | biome: human oral; feature: human-associated habitat; material: dental | place: China | collected 2059 ... | reverse complement strand
CTCTATGCCCTTCTAACCGAATTTTTCCACGTTCCTTAGCCCATCTGCCATTTCCATCCATAATAATTGCTATATGATTTGGTATTATTAAATTTTTATCCATCTTTTGACCTTTCAAGATATTTTTTATAATTATAACAGGGTATACAGTATTTTTCAAGCATAATTTTATTAAATTATATTTTTATTTCAAGATTATTTTTTTATTTAAAAATAAAATAGTTTTTGTTATAATATTAATATAGAAAAATAAAAAATTTTATTATTAGGAGATTTACAAGTATGAAACATAAAATACCGAAAACAAATGCACTTAGAATTTTGGACAAACAAAAAATTCATTATGATATTCACACTTACGAATGGAGTGAAGATAAACATGTAGGAGCTGAAGTTGGCAATCATTTTCCAGAATTAGCCGACAGAATTTTTAAGACGATTGTGTTAAAAGGAAAAAGTAAAGAGCTTTTTGTCTGCGTCATTCAAAGTGAGAAACATTTGGACTTAAAAAAAGTGGCAAAAGCCTGTGGTGAAAAAAATATTGATCTACTTCCGCTTTCTGAGCTTGAAAAAAATACTGGCTACATTCGTGGAGGGTGTTCTCCTGTTGGAATGAAGAAAAAATACAAGACTTTTTTTGATACAGAAGCAAAAATGTTTGATAAAATAGTTGTTTCCGCTGGAAAGCGAGGACTTCAAATGGAAGTTAAAACCAAAGAATTAATAAAAGTTGTGGATGGAAAACTTGCAGAACTTGTGACGACTGAAGAAAAATAAAAGTTTTTAAAATAAAAATATATTGCATTTAATTTTAGCAATATATTTTTTTATTTATAATTTTAGATTTTAAAGTTTTAAAGTTTCCAATTTCAAGATTTCCCCATTTCTCAAATTTGCTCTCATTTTTTGAATTTTTTCATCCATTTTGTCTAATTCTTTTAAGATTTCTTTTTCTTCTGGAGAAGTTTTGATTATTTTAGCAATTCCACCATTTTTTATGATTACTCTTTTGTTTGCAATTAGAGCTAGTGTTGGGTCGTGAGTTGCCATTAAAACTATTTTATCTGCAGAAACCAATAATTCTAATGCTTTTTTTCTATCAATTCCAGCGTTTTCAATTTCGTCGATTAAAACGATTGGAGAAGAACTTAAAATTGCTGTGTCGGCGATCATTAATGCTCTTGATTGTCCTCCACTTAAGGCTGTAATTGCTGTGTCTAGGTTAAATTTTTCTCCTGCTAATTTATTTGCTTCTAAAATTATTTTTTCTGTTACAGCTTCCACATCTTCAACCATACGGCTTTTAGCATGTAATTCCAAAAATTCTTTAACCGACAAATCCATAACAAAGTTCATATTTTGCGATAATTGAGCAACTAATTTGTTATTTGAGGAAAATCTCCATTTTTTGTCAGGAGATTCGTTATTTATTAAAATTTCTCTTTGGGTTGGCGTGTCTTTTTGTGCTGTCCATTCGATATCGGCTAATAATCTTGATTTTCCTGAACCCGTTGGTCCTACGATTGAAATTATTTCTGATTTATGAATATCTAACCTTCCAAAATTTTCTGGATTTCCTGTTTTATCTTGTCCAGCCAAAATTGTAAGCGTTTCAACACCTGTTTCGTCTTCCATTCCTAAAAACAATTTCATTTGCTCAATATATTCAATTAACGAAATTTCAATATTTTCCACATCAAGTGCCATGTCTTCTTTTTGCTCTTCTGTAAATATTTTCAAAAACTTACTAAAAGTTTCGTCTTCATATCCTTCGATAATTATATTATTTTCAACGAAAAAATTTTCCGCAAACGGATATTTTCCTATTAATTCTCTCATCGAAAGTTTATCCACTAAATTTCTATTCATTCGCACCACCTAAATTCATTTTTCTAACATTTCCCATTTGGTATTTTTCACCAATTCTTGTCTCACCTAAGCAATACGAACAAAGTGCTGAAGGCATTGGAAATCTAAGTTTTTTCCCTTGAACTGTTTCAATCTCTTTTTCTTTTTCATACAGCAATGTGCTTAATTCGTAAGCTCCTTGTCCTGTCAAACCATTCACATGCATTGTTACAGCTGTCGGATTTACTGAATTAACTCTCGACGCAAATACTTCTCTTTCTGCTTGAGAAACGATATCCCCTTTTGTTATAATAACAATATCAGCCGATTTTAACATTGGACCAATTTTTTTGGGTGTATTAATTCCTGATAAATTGTCAATTACACAAACTCCTTTTATATCTTTGATGTATGGCGAACAACGATTACACAATCCCGCTGATTCTGTAATTAAAACTGATAATCCCAAACTTCTTCCCCATTGTACAACTTCCTCGATATTTGACACAAAAAAGTGATCTGGACACAAAGCTCCTGAAATTCCTTTTTTTACTGGAATTCCCGCTTTTTCATATAATTTGTCGTCATCTGTATATAGACAATCAAATTTTACTACACCAACTGACATCCCTTGTTTTTTTAGTGCATCAACCGTTTTTAAAATAACGCTTGTTTTCCCTGAAGATGGCGGTCCTGAAAATATAACTAAATTCATAATTTTCTCCTAATTTATTAAAAATATTTTTTTATTTCTTCGTCAAATAATTTTTCACCTTCACGAACAATTTTTCCTACATCATTTTTATAAATAAAATCCCAGCCAACCCATTTAAAATTTTGATTTTCTTCCAAGTGATTGTCAACATTTGGATTAGTTGTAGGAAATTTTCCATTTGCTGAAAATAAATTTCCAACTTTTTCCGATAAAAATAAATCTAAAAATGGTTTAATTTTATCCGCTTTTTCTTTTTTTGTAATCATAAAAATCGGACTTAAAAGAGCTCCATCTTTTGGCCAGACAACTTCTAAATCACTCGCTCCATTTACCATTTGTGAAAAAAAGTATGGAATAATGCTTATTGCTGGTGCTTCTTGCGCTTTTGTCCTAGCTTTTACCATTTGTGCTGGATGAAGATTTTTTTTGTAAGATTTTGCAAGTTTTTTAATTCCATCTATTCCATATTCTTTGTAAACCATCACGATTAAAGCATTAAATAAATCTAAATCTGCCATTGGAAGTGCGACCGAATTTTCAAATTCATCGGATAAAATCTCATCCCAAGTCTGTGGCACTTTTCTATCTTTTAGAGCAGTTTTGTTTACCAAAAATACGGCTGGAACAACTCCCATTATTGCATATCTTTTTTTAGGATCTCGCAAATCAATATTTTCATTGCAAAAATCTTTATTCATATTTTCAAAATATGTTTCAAAAATTCCATTTTCCATATATTGACCCATCAAATTTTTATCAAAAAAAAGCTCAAATCCAGCTGATAACAAAACATCTGGAACTTCATTTGCATCTCCAGTCTTAACTTTTTCAACAACCCAGTCAAATCCTAAATTTGCAGACTGCAATTCATATTTAATTGTGTAGTCATTTTTTTTATTTTGAGCGTCAACCCATGCTTTAATTCCTTCCAATAGCGGAATTCTAATCGGACAAGGCAGGACTCCTTCAATCAAAACATCATTTTTACTAGCTTTGCTTTTATTAACTTCATTTTCTTCAAGCGAAATATCGACTTCACTATCTTTTTTCAAAAAAGCATTTAGTTTTTCCAAAAATAATTCTGGATTAATTCTTTTTGATTTTAGTGCCATTCCCAATTTTATATTTTTCCCCATAATTTTAAGCATCTCTTTATTTTTAAAATTGTCAAATCCATTTGTAATGAAAAAATCATATATTTTTGGATCATCATTTATAATATCATAAAGCGTTTCATTTAGTAAATCTTTCATATTTTTCCCCTCACATTTTTAAAAATTAATTTTAGACTTGTTCATAAACAAAATATTTTTTATTAAGTTTAAAAACAAGTCTTTTTTTCTTTTAGATTTTTAGAAAGTAATAATTTTTTATATTTGTAAATGTTTGTTTCGGGTAAAATTTTATCATATTTTTCAAAAAAAATCTGTAATATATATTACAAAAAAATTTTAATTTGATTTTTTTAATTTTAAATTATATAATAAATAAAAAATTTAGGAGAAAAAATGAAAATATATGTGGCTCCAATGTCAGGAATTACCGATTATTCCTTTAGAAAAATAATGGAGAAATTTAATCCAGATCTTTTATTTACAGAAATGGTTAATGCTAATTTATTAAATCGTGAAAATGATGCCACGATTAACGAACTTTTGAAGTGCGATGACAAAGAAAAAACTGGAACACAGATTTTTGGCAGCAATAAAAATGAACTTCTTTTGGGAATTTTGAAATTGGAAGAAATTGGGTTTAAAAAAATTAATATAAATATGGGTTGTCCGCAGCCAAAAATTATAAGAAATGGAGCGGGGTCAGCACTTTTGGAAAATTACAATTTGATGGACGAACTTTTTTCAGAATTGCTTCCAAAATTAGATTCTGACACAAAAATTTCAATAAAAATTCGGACTGGCTACAAAAATTTTAACAATCCAGAAATTTTTTTGGATTTGGCAAACAAATACAATCTTGATTTTATCTGCGTTCACGGTAGGACACAAAATCAATTTTATTCTGGCACGGCAAATTGGGAAATTGTTTCAAATTTGAGTAAACTTCCACGAAATACAGAATTTTTTGGAAATGGAGATTTATTTGAGCCAAAATTTATAAAAGAGCAAGTTAAAAAATGTAATTTGGATGGAATTATGCTCTCAAGAGGAGTTATTGGAAATCCTTGGTTAATCGCTCAAGCAAGGGAATTTTTACAAACTGGGAAAATAAAAACTGTTAAGACATTTGATAATACAAAAGAAATTGTCTTAGAGCACTTGGAAAATATTTTTGAAAACAAGGGGGAAATTAAAGCAGTTCTTGAGATAAATAAATTTTTGAAACCGTATTTTTTGGAATTTCAAGATGAAATTTTTGACTTTAAAAATAAAATTGGAAAAATTATTGTTGAAAAAAATTTTACCCAAAAACAAAATTTAATAAAAAAATTGTAAATTCAAAAAGGAGAATTAAAATGATAAAATTTCCACAAGCGCCTAAATATGGCGATAAAGTTTTTTTAATATGCACTTCTTCGCCTATTTTGCTAGAAGAAATAGAAGAGTGTAAACAAATTGTAGAAAATCTTGGATTTTATCCTGTTGTCGGAAAAAGCCTTTCTCAAAATATTGGAGGATATATGGCAGGAAGTGCTGATATTCGGATAAATGATTTGCACGAAGCATTTTCAAATCCTGAAATAAAAGCTATTTTTTGTGTAAAAGGTGGATTTTCTTCTTCACAGCTTTTAGATAAAATCGACTATGAATTAATAAAAAAAAATCCAAAACTTTTTGTCGGCTACAGCGATGTCACTAATTTAAATATCGCTTTTAACCAAAAATGCGGACTTGGAACATACCACGGTCCGATGATAAGATCAAATATGCTTTATGACTTTAACGAATTTACAAAAAAATCTTTTCTTTTTTCAATAAACAAGAAAAATGGAGAAAAATGGAAACTTGAAAATCCAAATTCAAAAAAATTAAATTTATTAAATAAAAATAATTTTATCGAAATTGAAATCAAAAGAGAAAAAGAAATAATAGAGAAAGAAAGAATAGCGAAAGAGAAAGAGAAAGAAAAAGAAAGAGAAAATAAAAAGAAAGAAAAAAAAAATAAAGAACAAATAAAAAAAGAAATTAAAAGTAAATTTAGAGAAATACAAGGTGAATTAATTGGAGGAAATTTATCTTTACTTGTTACAACGCTTGGAACTGATTATGAAATTGACACAAAAGATAAAATTTTGTTTATCGAAGAAATTGAAGAAGAAATTAGCCGAATTGACAGAATGATGACGCATTTAAAACTTTCTGGAAAATTTGACGACTGCCGCGCCGTTTTATTTGGAAATTTTGACGACTGTGAAAACACTTACGATCCAAATTACACTTTGGACGATTTTTTAAATAATTTTTTTAAAGATTTTAAAAAGCCTGTCATTACTGGAATCGAATGTGGTCATAAAAAACCAGATTTAGTAACTTTGCCACTGGGAGCAGAATGTACAATAAATATTGACAAAAATTTTGATAATATCAAAATTTATTTTAAAAAATAGCTAAAAAAGAGTTTAAAAAAAGAGAAAAAAAGAAAAAAATATAAATTAACAGATAAAAGAAATATATAAATAAATATAACTAAATATAAAGAAAAAAAATAAAAAATAAAATAAATAAAATAAAGAGAAAAAAAAGAAAGAAGGAAAATTATGATTTTTGATATGCATGCTGATGTTTGGACTGATAATTTTTGGGAGTATCAAAAAGGAAATTTTGATGTAATTAGAAAAAAATATGAAAAAAAATTTCTGGAAAGTGGACTTTTTGGAGGAATTTTTGTAATTTATATTGATTTTAGAAAAGTTGAGAACATTGAAAAATATTTTTTGGAAGATCTTTGTGCAATGACCAGAGAATTGTATTATTCCAAAGATTTAATTCATGTTGTAAAAAATTCAAAAGATTTTGAAATTTTAGAAAAAGAAAAGAGCAAAAAATTTAGAGTTGTTCTTGGAATCGAAGGATTAATTGGAATTGGCGACAATCTTAACTATATTTATTTACTTCATCAATTGGGAATTCGCCACATTGGACTAACTTGGAATGAAACAAACGCTTTTGCAACTGGACAAAGCGGAGATAAAAACCGTGGACTTACGCCACTTGGCATAGATGCCGTAAAAGTGATAAATGAACTTGGAATTTTACTTGATTTATCCCACTCCAACGACAAGACTTTCTGGGACGTGGCAAAATATTCGAAAAAACCTTTTTTTGCCTCGCACTCAAATTCCAGAACACTTTGTCCATCTCTTAGAAACTTGACTGATGACCAAATTTTATGTATTGGAGAGCATGAAGGAATGGTTGGAATGAATAGCTACCACAACTTTGTGAGTCGTGATGAAAATAAAAAAAATCTTGATGCTCTAATTGAGCACATGGAATATGTCGCCGAAAAAATTGGACTTGACAAAGTGGGATTTGGACTTGACTTTGACGAATATTACACACCTTCAGGTGAAAGCTGTGAAGGACTTAACGGACTTGAAAATGTAACTAAGTTAAACAACATAACTTTGGCTCTAAAAAAACGTGGATATTCTCAAAACGAAATAGATATGGTAACTTATAAAAATTTTATTGATTTTTATAAAAGAATAGAAAATAAATAAAAAATTTAGATTTTGAAAATAAAAACAAATAAATAAAGTAAAGCGAAAAAAAAAGAGAAAAGAAAGGAAATAAAAAAATGAAAAAGCCAATTATTGCAATAACTTCTTCGATGGACTTAAATCCCAATAGATTAAATGACAACAGAACTATGGTTTCACTTGATTACAGCAATTCTGTGATAAATTCTGGAGGAATTCCTGTAATTCTTCCAATTACAGACAATCTTGAAGTTATAAAAGAACAAGTAAAATATTTTGATGGTCTAATTTTATCAGGTGGTGGAGATCCTGATCCAAATTTATATGGCGAAGACTGCCTTCAGGAGCTAGGAGATATTACACCTGAACGAGACGCTTTCGAACTTGCAATTTTGGAAGAATTTTTAAAAACTAAAAAGCCTATTTTAGGGATTTGTCGTGGACTTCAATTGATGAATGTCTTTTACGGCGGAACTCTTTATCAGGATATAAAATATATAGATACAAATATTCAGCATAAGCAAAAATGGCTTGCTGATTTACCGACACACGACATAAACATTTTAGAAAATAATATTTTATTTGAAATTTTTGGAAAAAAAGCTCGGACAAATTCATTTCATCATCAGATGATAAAAGATTTGGGAAGAGAATTGACTTCGATTGCAACTGCAAATGATGATGTTGTGGAAGCAATTCAAAATAAAAATTATCCATTTTTTTATGGAGTGCAGTGGCATCCTGAAATGATGGCTTCTAGAGGAAATTTAAGAATGAAAGAAATATTTGATAAATTTATTGAAAGTTGTGAAAATCTAGAAAAACAAAAACAAGGGGGGTGACCCCTTGCAAAAAATATATATTAACTATAAAATAACGTTCCCTTCTTCATCAATCGCCTTATAAGCTGGACGAATTAATTTTTTATCAATTATAATCTGCTCAATTCTATGCGCATTCCAACTGGCAATTCTTGCAAGTGCAAAAAGTGGCGTGAAAATATTTTGAGGAATATCCAATAAATTGTAGACAAAACCTGAATATAAGTCAACATTTGCACAAATCGTAAAATCTTCTCCCTTTAATTCTTTTCCAACTTCTTTTGTAAGTTCTTCAATATCAGAAAACAGCTTAAATTCTTCCAGTGAATCTTTATCTTTAGCAAGTTCATAAGCCTTTTCTTTTAAAAGTACAGCTCTTGGGTCTGAAAGCGTATAAATAGCGTGTCCCATTCCATAAATTTTCCCTTTTTTGTCAAAAACTTCTTTTTCAAAAATTTTTCTTATATATTCCTTTAATTTTTCTCTGTCTATATAATTACAGTTTTTCTTAATATCTTGTATCATTTTAGTTACCATTGAATTTGCTCCCCCGTGCATAGGTCCTTTTAATGAACCAATTGACGCTGAAATTGATGAATATGTGTCAGTTCTTGTGGAAGAAACCACGTGAGAAGTAAAAGTCGAATTATTTCCTCCCCCGTGCTCAGCGTGTATAACTAAAATTAAATCCAAAATCTCCGCTTCAAGTTCAGTAAATTTGTTATCTGGTCTTAACATATGTAGTATATTTTCAGCAACACTGTATTCTTCAACAGGATTATGAATAATTAAACTTTTATTAAAATGCTTGTAATTGGTCGTCTGATAACAATAAACTAAAAGACTTGGAAATTTTGCAATTAAATTTAAAGTTTGATTTATCAAATTATTTAATTCCACAGAATCAGGATTTGGATCAAGGGTATAAAGACACAAAACCGTTCTTTGGAGTTGATTCATAATATCTACACTTGGTTTTCTCAAAATAAAATCTTCAATAAACTCCTCTGGTAAATTTTGCAATTCTTTTAATGTACTTAAAAACATTTTTAACTCAAAATTTTCTGGAACTTTTCCAAAAAGCAGCAAAAACATTGTTTTTTCAAAGGCATATCTATTTCCTTTTTCTTTAAATTTTTCAATAAGAGTTTTTAGTGGAATTCCTCGAAAATAAAGCTGACCTTCTTTTGGAATTTTTTTACCGTCTTCGACAGAATATCCGACTACCGCTCCAATCTTTGTAAGTCCAACTAAAACTCCTGTCCCATTTTTATTCCTAAGTCCTCTTTTGACATCCAGCTTGTCATAAATATCTTTTGAGATAAAATTATGCTCCTGTATCAAAAGGCTCAGCTCGTGTATAAAATCACTTTTCAAATAGCTCCCTCCTTTCAAGCAAAATTTATAAATTTTCTATAATTTTTTGCGTAAATTCACTAGTTGTTGCATTTCCACCTAAATCAGCTGTCTTTACTCCTGATTCTAATGTCTTTAAAATAGCATTTTCAATTTTTGTAGAAAATTCGTCCATTTTTAAATATCTTAGCATTTCCACACCTGATAAGAGAATTGCTAATGGATTTGCTTTATTTTGTCCAGCAATGTCAGGTGCTGAACCGTGAACTGCTTCAAATATCGCGATGTCGTCCCCAATATTCGCACCTGGTGCAACACCAAGCCCTCCGACAAGTCCTGCGACCAAATCAGACAAAATATCTCCATACAAGTTCATTGTAACAATAACTTTATATTTTTCTGGATTTGTGACAAGCTGCATACACATATTGTCAATTATAACTTCTTCCAATTTAATATTTTCATAACCAGCTTCTTGTGAAATTTCTCTTGCGGTATTCAAAAACATTCCGTCAGTCAACTTTAAAATATTTGCTTTATGTACAACTGTCACTTTGTCAATGTTATTTTTTTTGGCATATTCAAAAGCATTTTTTATTATTCTGTAACTTCCTTTTTTTGTAATTCTTTTTATAGCAACTGCCACATTTTTTTTGTCATCTTCATATTTTTCTTCTCCAATATAAAGCCCTTCGGTATTTTCCCTAAAAATTACCAGATCGATGTTGTCATATCTTGTTTTAATTCCTGGAAGAGTTCTCGATGGTCTAAAATTTGAATACAAGTCATATTTTTTTCTCAAATAGACATTTATACTTCTAAAACCTTTTCCAATCGGTGTTGTAATCGGCCCTTTAATCGCTATTTTGTTTTTTTCCACACTTTTGTATAAACTTTCAGGTATTAGTTCTCCAGTTTTTTCATAAACAGTAGTCCCCGCGTTTTCTTCTTCAAATTCAATTGGAACTTTTGCCGCTTTAAATACTTTTTCCAAACTTTGTGATATTTCAAATCCAATCCCATCTCCAGGAATTAATGTAACTTTTTTCATAAATCCACCTTCTTTGTTATAGTTTATTTTAATAATTTAAAAAACTGTCACTTACTTTCCCAAAATAAATGACAATTTTTTAATTAAAAGAAAAATTAGTTTAAAAACTCATCACTTACTGCAAATTTCAAATATCCACCATATTTCAATATTTTAAGTTCTCTTGCTGAACCATTGAATTTTGCTTTAAATTCATTATTTTTTGTAAGATTTTTTACTGTAAATTCTCCTTTTGCTAAAGAATTTTCAACATCAGTCAACTGCAATTCATCATATTCGTCAATTCCGTCGTAATCGCTTTGATTTTCAAATTCTAAAGGAATTATTCCACTATTTATTAAATTTGCCTTGTGAATTCTTGCAAAAGATTTAGCAATTACAGCTTTTATTCCTAAATATAATGGAAGAAGCGCTGCATGTTCACGGCTTGAACCTTGTCCGTAGTTATCTCCACCAACTATGATTCCACCATCATTTTTTTCAGCTCTTTCTTTAAAATCAGGAATTATTGTTTCAAAACAATGTTGTGACAATTTTGGAATATTTGAACGGAATGGTAGTAATCCCGCATTTGATGGACAAATATCATCTGTTGTCACATTATCTTTAGTTTTTAAAATAACTTTTTTTGTAATTGTGTCTTTTAATTTTTCTCCAATTGGGAATGGTTTAATATTTGGTCCCATAACAATTTCTACATTTTTTCTCTCATTTTCATCTTGGCTTGGGAAAATAAAATAATTTTCTGAAGATTCAAATTTTTCTGGCTGCTTAATAATTATTTCTTCACCCAAAGTACGAGGATCTGTCAAATATCCTGTAAGAGCCGAAGCTGCCGCAGTTTCTGTACTAACCAGATAAACTTCAGCGTTCATTGTTCCGCATCTTCCTTTAAAGTTACGGTTAAATGTTCTAAGCGAAATTCCATTTGATTTTGGTGCCTGCCCCATTCCGATACAAGGTCCACAAGCTGCTTCCAAAAGTCTTGCTCCAGCTCCAATAAATTTAGCAAGTGCTCCGTTTTCAGAAATCATTTTCATAATGTTGCTTGAACCAGGCGACAACACTAAACTCACATCTGGATGAACCTTTTTCCCGTCAAGAATTTTTGCAAGTTTCATAAAATCTGAATAAGAAGAGTTTGTGCAAGAACCTATTGCAATTTGGTCAACTTTTATTTTTTCATCTGGAATTTCATGTACATTGTCTGGACTGTGTGGAAATGCTGCAAGCGGTACCAAATCATCCAAATTTACAATTAACTTTTTATCATACACTGCATCTGCATCTGGCAGTAATTCAATGAAATCAGATTCTCTTGACTGTTTTTTAAGAAAATCTCTGGTAATTTCGTCACTTGGGAAAATTGAGGTTGTAGCTCCTAGTTCAGCTCCCATATTTGTAATTGTAGCCCTATCTTCCACAGAAAGGGATTTTATTCCTTCTCCAGTATATTCCATCACAAATCCAACTCCACCTTTTACAGTAAGTTCCTTTAAAACATAAAGAATTATATCTTTTGCCGAAACCCAAGGTTTTAATTTTCCTCTTAATTCAATGTTATAAACTTTTGGAACTTTTAAATAATAAAGTCCTCTTGCCATTCCAATTGCAACGTCAAGTCCACCCGCCCCAATTGCTATCATTCCAAGTCCTCCGCCAGTTGGGGTGTGGCTATCTGAACCAATCAAAACTTTTCCTGGTTTTCCGAATTTTTCTAGATGCAATCTGTGACAAATTCCATTTCCAGGTTTTGAAAAAACTATGTTATGCTTTGCCGCTGATGTCTTTATAAATTCGTGGTCGTCTGCATTTTCAAAGCTCGACTGAAGCATATTATGGTCGACATATGCAACAGAAATATCAGTTACGACTTTATCCACATTCATCGCATTTAATTGAAGATATGCCATCGTCCCAGTTGAATCTTGTGTAAGTGTCTGATTTACTTTTACAGCGATTTCATTTCCAGCTTTCAGCTCACCTTTTAACAAATTGTTCTTTAAAATTTTGTAAGTTAAACTCATTCCCATTTTATTACCTCCTAAATATTAAGTTCTCATTTCATCACATTTTATATTATATTCTGCAAATCAAAGATTGTCAATAATTTGATTATAAAAAAATTATTTTGATAAAAAAAGTATGGAAAAATTTTGAAAGATATAGTATAATTTTATAAAAAAATCTAATGTTACAGAATAGAAAGGAAAAAAATAAAAAAAATGAATAAAATGAAATATTTAGTAAATATGTTAATTGCCTATATTTTATATCCTTTTAAAAAAAATTCATTTAAAAAGAAAAAAATCTGGATTGTCGGTGGAAATGCTGGTGAACTTTATGTTGACAACGGTCGTGCAATGTACGAATATTTAAGAGCAAAAGAAGGAATCGAAGAATACTGGGTAATTAACAAAAATTCAAAATCAGCGCAAAAAATTCCAGGAAAAAAATTAATTAAAGGTAGCATAAAAAGTTATTTATATTTTATGAATTCTGAAGTTGTGCTATTTTCTCACTCAATTTCCGCTGATATAGTCCCTTACCTTTTCGTTGTCCCGCTTTTAAAAAGATTTCACAAAAAAGTTTTTAAAGTTTTCCTAAATCACGGAACAGTCGGATTTAAAGTCAATCATCCGATGAATAAAAAGACGCAAAAAATTGCTCAAGACATTGTAAAATCTTATGACTTAAACATTTGCGACTCCAATTTTGAAAAGAATATAAAGACTAAAGTATGGTGGCAGATTCCAGAAAATACTGCAGTTATAACAGGTTATCCCAGATATGATAAACTTTACAATGTGAAAAGTTTTCAAAAAGAAATACTTTTTATGCCAACTTGGAGAAATTGGATAAAATCAGAAAATTTAAAAATTGAAGATACAGATTATTTTAAAAATATTACAAATTTGATTACAAATCCAAAATTAAATGACTTTCTTAGAAAAAATAATATAAAATTCAATATTTACATTCATCAGCTTATGCAAGATTATTTAAAAAATTTCGACAATATAGAACTTTCTGAAAATGTAAAAATTTTACCAGCTGATGCTGAAATCACGCAAGAACTTGAAAAATCTGAAATTTTAATTACTGATTATTCTAGCGTTGCATATGACTTTTATTACTTAAACAAACCAATAATATTTTTTCAGTTTGACAAAGATGAATATGACAAAAAAGTTGGCTCATATGTAAAAAATAAAGATTTATTTGGAATACAGGTAAAAAGTGTGGAAAAATGTGTCGAAAATATCATAAAAATTTCAGAAAATAATTTTAACTACGATAAGAATTTAATAGAAAAATTTGAAAAATTACAGCCAAAATTTTTGAAATACACAGATAAAAAAAATTGCGATAGAGTTTACACTGAAATCATAAAACATTTAAAAAACAAATAAAAAAATAAAACTACCTTTTTATGTGAGGTAGTTTTTTATACTCAAATTTTTTAAGTTCATTATTGAAAGTATAATTTAAAAAAAATTTTTTTTAAACTAATAATAATTTAGTTAGCTAATTTATTGATTTTTAATGCAAGTCTTGATTTTTTTCTTGAAGCAGTATTTTTTTTGATTACACCTTTAGTTACAGCTTTATCTAGTTCTTTGTAAGCTACTTGTAATGCTGTTTTAGCTTCGTCGACATTTTTAGCTTCCACAGCTTTTATAACTTTTTTTACAAAAGTTCTAGTTCTACTTTTAATTGCTTGGTTTCTAAGTGCATTTCTTTCACCTATAAATACTCTTTTTTTAGATGCTTTAGAATTTGCCATTTTTTCACTCCTTTCGACAAAATTTATATTTTTGCTAATACGCAGTCAAACAATTTTAAAAAGACATAGCGCCGAATATCTATTGTTTGGCTAAACTACTATTTTTTTCTTTTTAAATTTGTAATTACTATGAATATCAGAATTCACATAATATATTATCATTTTTTTCAATAAAAATCAAGTAATTTGCACTAAAAATTTTTTAGAATCCATTTTTCACTTTTAAAATTAATTTAAAAAAAAACAAAAAATTTGAATATTTATTTGATAAAATTCTCTCTTATCAAACTATAATAATAAAATTTTTACCAATTTTTGTTAAAAATTTATGAAAAAACTTTTTTTTAATTATTGTTGAGAATTATTAAAAAAAGTAGTATAATATAAAAATAAATTGAAAGTCTGAATTTTTTTAGATTTTTTTATTTTGATAAAAAAATAACTTGATTTTGAGTTGTTTTATTTAGATGAATTGGAGAAAAAAATGAAATACAATGATACAGATTTTATGAGAGATGTAGAAAAAGTTGCAGATAGAGCGCATAGCGCAAAAATTGAATGCAGTTTATATTTGGGAGAATACAAAGAAAGAGTGATAAAGGCTTTGACATTTGATGAAGTTAATGAAAAAGGCATTTATTATGAAATTGAAGAAGCTATGGAAGACAAAAACGCCTACAAGCTATTAATTTCTCACCAAGCTGATTTTGTCAATATAAAAAAATATATTGAAATCGCCAAGAAAAAAGGAATGTCATACAAAATGATTGATAGTTTAGAATACTCAGGAGATATCGCTCTTGTCGTCGCTGCTAAAGATGCAATTGAACACGGTGAAAATGACAATATTTTAGTACAACCTAAATTGGAAGTTATAAAGCAGAAAAATTTACCGGAAATTTATTATAAATCAATGGAAAAATGTATTTGTGAATTTCATTTAGATATAGTTCGAAAAGAATTGCCAAATTATATAAAAAACTATAAAGAAATAGGATTCTTGGACAAATTATTTGGTTCAAAATGTCCAATATGTCAAAAATTAGGAGGAAAAAAGCGTGGTTGATGGATTTAAAATAAAAGGAAAAAATAGTTTGAACGGAACTATAAAAGTAAGCGGAGCAAAAAATGCAGCTCTTCCAATCCTTATCGGAACACTTGTTGCAGAAGGGGAATATATTTTAAGGAATGTACCAAATTTAAGAGATATTAGAGTTACAATGAAACTTTTAGAAGATTTGGGAATGAAAACCGAAAAATTAGACGAAACTACTTATAAAATTGTAAATGAAGGATTTAAAAGAAATGAAGCTAGTTACGAAATTGTAAAACAAATGAGAGCTTCATTTTTGGTAATGGGACCTATGATTGCCAATCTTGACGAAACAGTTGTTTCACTTCCAGGAGGATGTGCAATTGGTTCAAGACCTGTTGACCTGCATTTAAAAGGATTTGAGCTTTTGGGTGCAGAAATTACTAGAATTCATGGATATGTTCATGCAAAATCAGATAATTTAAAAGGGTCAGAAATTCCATTAGGATTTCCAAGCGTTGGCGCAACTCAAAATATCATGATGGCTGCAGTAAAAATTCCAGGAAAAACTATCATTTCAAATGCTGCAAGAGAGCCTGAAATAGTAGATTTAGGAAACTTTTTAATAAAAATGGGAGCAAAAATTAAGGGACTTGGAACTACTAGAATTGAAATTGAAGGAGTAAAAGATTTACATGCCGTTGAATATTCAATTATGCCAGATAGAATTGAATCTGGAACTTATGTAATTGCTTCTTTAATCACCGAAGGAGATTTAAAAATTCAAGATGCCAGACTTGACGACTTGGGTGAATTCAAATCTGACCTCGAAAAAATGGGTGTAAAATTTAAAGAAGAAGGAAATATTTTAACTGTAAAAGGAAATTTAAAAGAATTAAAACCTTGTAATGTTAAAACTCTTCCACATCCAGGATTTCCAACTGATATGCAGCCACAGATGATGTTACTTCAAACATTGGTAAACGGAACTAGCACAATGGAAGAAACTGTATTTGAAAACAGATTTATGCATGTGCCAGAATTTAACAGAATGGGTGCTGACATTATGATAAAAAGAGGAATTGCCGTTATAAATGGAGGAGTTTCACTAACTGGTGCCGCTGTCATGTCTTCAGATTTAAGAGCTGGAGCTGCACTTGTACTTGCTGGACTTGCTGCTGAAGGGGAAACTATCGTAAACAGAGTTTATCACATTGATCGTGGATATGACAGACTAGAAGCTAAATTAAACGCTGTCGGTGCTGATATTCAAAGAATTAAACTTGATATCTAAAAATAAACAATATTTTGAATAATAAAAAAGAAGTTGTCTCAAAATGCTTAAAATTTTGAGTTCAGCTTCTATTTTTTTGTCCAAATTCAATATCCTTATCTAAAATTTCTTTTTTCAGATACTTTTCTATACAATTTTTCTCTATAGTTCTAGTAGTATTAATACCGTCAAACATGGCATATGCGATGATTCAAGGATATTAACTCCAATATCCATAGGCAAAAACAATTGATAATTTGGAAAAAATATAGTACAATTAGTTAAATGGTTATTGTTATTTATCATAATTCAATTATACCATTTTACAGAGATTTTATAGTGAAACCACTTTAAAGTAAAAATGAGAAATGTTCAGTTAATTAGTTTCTGTATGGAATTATCAGTTCGATATTAAAGGGATTTGACTATATATAGTATCATCTGTGTAATTTAGAAAATTCATTATAAATAAATTTAGTTTGTATAATAAAAAAATTGAAAGAGAGTGCTATGATAAGAACTGATAAGGAAAAATTTCTAGAAAAAATTAAAGAAAATATTGATATTGAAAACTTAAAAGGAGATGGGAAAATATTTTCATATGTAAATAGAGATTATCTCGCAGGAGATAATAAAAAATATATGAATATGTATGATAAGTTATCATTTTGGTATGATTTTGGTGAAAAATGGATAGGATTGTTCAGATATGGTAATACAGTTTCAGAAATGAGAAAAAATCTTATGAAACATCTGGAGTGGAGAAATGGAATTTCTGTTTTATATGTTTCTATCGGTACAGGAAAAGATTTAAATTTTATTCCACAGAATGTTGATTTAAAATCTTTAGATTTTACAGGTATAGACATTTCCTATGGAATGTTAAAAAAATGTCATTCCATCTGGAAAAAAAGAACAAATCTTACATTAGTAAATTGCTGTGCTGAAGATTTACCTTTTAAAGACAATGTTTTTGATATTGTTTTTCATGTGGGAGGAATTAATTTTTTTACTGATAAGGCTCTAGCTATAAAAGAAATGATTCGTGTATCAAAACCTGGTTCAAAGATAATGATAGCGGATGAAACCGAAGATTTTATTGGAACTCAATATAAAAAAAGTATTTTTACAAAAAATTACTATAAAAACACAGATTTTGATTTAAGTGAAATCCAGAAATGTATACCTGGAAGTGTAAAAGAAAAGAAGACAGATTTTTTATGGAACAACAGATTTTATTGTATTACATTCAGAAAATAGAGCCAAAATAGAAAAACAGCACCTTCAATATCAAATTTAAGATAGAAAGTGCTGTTTTTAAAATATCTCTTCATGTATAGATAGTGAAATTCCTTTAATATCGAACTGATAATTCCATACAGAAACTAAATTTACCTTTTTTTATTTATCAAAATTTTTCTAAACTAAATTTTATAAAAAAATAAAAGTCCTAAAAAAGAACTTTTATTAATTATATTTTTTTATTTTTTATTTTTTCTAAATGAGTCAAACATATTTTTTGCATTGCTGTAGAGAACTTTTACTTCGTAAGGTTTTACATCCACTTGGATTTTTCTCTCAGAAATCGCATAATTCTCTTTTGGATTTAACTGATTTTTATAAAATCCAAACATTTTGGGAACATTTAAGTTTAGCGGATAACTGTCGGCACTGTTGTTTACCAAAACTATGATTGATTCATTTCCCAAGGAAATTTCATAGGAAATAAAGTCTGTATTTGGTTTTGATGGCGTGTAGTCACGACCTTGATATAATTTTGCTCTTCTTGTTTCATCAGCTAAATATGCTGCAATTTCAGTGTCAACTCTACCTTTTGTCTTTTCATCGCCATAAACCTCCAATATTCTAAGTTTTCCATTTTTAAACAGATTTTTGCGCTCTTTTCTTATTTTTAATAAACTTCTGTAATGATTTTCAATTTCTTTATTGCTCGTAACTGGATAAGAAATAAATTTTTGCACTTCATTTATTTCCACCGAATCCGGCAAATTTCTAAGCACTTTTTTATATTTACTTATGTCATCAGTTTCGTTATCATATGGGTCGTAATCTTCCCACAGCATAGGTTTTCTATTTCGAGGCGAATCTGATCCCCACATTCCCTTCTCATCTCCATAATAAATAATGGGAGTTGCAGGCAGCATCATTTGCATTGAAACTACTCTTTTTAATTTATTTATCGCAGTTCCATCGTATAAATCAGGTCTTATGTTCAAATATTGGTTCGACTGATTATTTCTGTCGTAAACACGGTTTGTGTTTATCATTCCACTAAAAATTCTGTCTGTATCTAGTGAACCTATAAAAAGTTGTGTCATGTTAAATCTGTTAGCTGAATACTTATTATAAATTTCGTTTAATTTTGAAGCAAATTCCACTCCATTTATACGATAATTCGGATTTGTATTTACAGTGTACTTAATTATATTATTAACAACATTGTAATCCGCCCCACTGTCGTAAACTCCATCATCTATATCTTTTGTAAAACTGTTGGAAAACTCTCCAGTTATTAATAAATCTGGCTTATATTGCTTTAAATTTTCTGTAATTTCCGCTATATATTCTTTATTTCTATCATCATAATAAACATATCTAATTCCATCAATCCCGTCATCATAAACATTTTTCTTAAAAGTCTGGTCAGGCCCTAAAATCCATTTTTTCATTGAATTTTCAAAATAATTTTGAACTTCCTTATTGCTCAAATCAAGCACCGTGTCTTTTAAATACCAATTTTTAAATTCTTTATTTTCTCTTGCAAAAAAAGCTCCAGAAGTCACATCTGGCGCAACTTCCAAAACAACTTTCAAGCCTTTCTGATGCGCCTTTTTTACAAGACTTGCAAGAACTAAGTCAGAATCAGTCCAAACCCAGCTATTTGTATTTCTCAAATCTTCCCCAAGCAAATTTTTATCAGTTGTCGGATTAAAAACTAATAAATTTAATTCTTTGTCACCGTTGACATTGTGAACAGGTGCTTTTATATCAAGTGCCTTTATTGTCCCAGTCTGCTCAATAACTCCGAAATATGGATCCACATGATTAAAGTAAATCGTGTCATATTTGTGATTTGAAAGTGAATAAAAAGGAGACGATAAAATTATATATTCCACTCCTAAATTTTTCAAATAATCCAATTTTTCTTCAACACCTTTTAAATCTCCACCATAATAACGTGTATAATTTTGCACTTCATTTAAGGCACTCTCTTCCCATTCATTTTTTTCTTCGTAATTACTGTTCCATTCATTTAATGAAAACTGAGGTTTGCTTCCATCTCCCCATTCAGCTAAAAGAAGCTCCCTTTTTGTAGTTCCCGAACGAATTTCTCCAGTTGGCGCAGAAAAGTCATCAGTTCCAAATTCATTAAAAATTGCATCGTTGTCGACATCTCCATTTCTAAATGAATCAATATAAATTTGGTAACCAACAGAGCCTTTTGCCCAATCTGGAATCTGTGTCAATTTTTTTGAATTTGTATATTCAAACGGAATTACAGAACTTCTATTTTTTGTCAAGTTTCTTCCCATAAAATATTTTGTCTTGGCATCAGTTATTTCAAAATAATAATCTTTGATCGTATCTGGAACTTCTGCTAAAAATGTTTCATTTCCACCGTAATTCCCAATCCCACGCATCATTTTTTTTCCATTTTTGTAAATCACTTCCACCGAATAGACATCGTTATTTTTGGTTTTCATAAGTATTTTTACATTTTTTCCATCTTTCACACGATATTCAGAATTTTCTTCATGTTTTAAAGAGTTTACATCTATTATTCCGTCATTTCTCTGACTGTACTTCAAGTTTTCATTTGCACTTTTATTTTCTTGTTCGTCTATAATTTCTTCATCTATTTTTGAGCTGTCATCTATAATTTCTTGCGTTGATTCGTCCAGATGATCCATATTTGTATCTGCATTGTTCACTTTATCACTTTTTTCTTTTGAAAAAGAAAGAGTTGTACCAATTATAAATAACAGAACTGTCATTTTTAATTTTAATTTGCTCATATTTCTCCTTTACTTTTTTTAATTTCTTTTGCCGCCGCAAGACAAAAAACGATAATATTTAAATTTTTAATTTTAGAACTTTGTAAAATCTCATTTTTTATTTCTTTCAAAGTCGCTCCAGTCGTGACAATGTCGTCAACTATCAAAATATTTTTATTATTAAAATCAATTCCTTTAGAAATTTCAAATGCGCCTTTTATATTTTTTTTCCTTTTTTCCTCGTCCAAAATTAACGCCATTTTTTTAGTATTTTTTGTCCTTTTAATTTTACAATATTTTATTTCTAAATAATTTAGAATCTCGTCAACTTGATTAAAACCCCGTTCACTTTTTCTCTTTTTACTTACAGGCACACTTACAACAATATCTATTTTTTCTTTTTTCAGAATAAAATAAAATTCTTTTTTTATAATTTCCGAAATAAATTTTACCAAAATTTTTTTTCTATTATATTTATACTCATATATCAATCTTTTAAATTCATTGTTATAATCCCACAAATAATAAATATTATTAAGTTTTCGCAATTTTTTTAAATCATTAAAAATTTTTTTAGTCTTTTTTGAAACTATTTCGCACTCAACTAATTCCTCCCCAGAAATTATATCTTTGTTTCTAAAAAAAATTCCTTTAAATTTAAAAATCTCGCTTTTTAATTTATCAATAATTTTTAACTGGGTCTTTGACTTTTTCAAGCACTTTAGTTGAGTACATTTCAGTATATCCACAATTTTGACATATTTTTAAATAAAACATATCTATTCCGATTTTCGCTTTTGTCGTTTTCGTTGTCGGCACCGCTATTTTTTTTATTTCAAATGTTTTTTCACCACATTTCAAGCATCTTTCATTATTTCTCATATTTCACCTCAAAACGCATTTTTTATCCATTCAATATTATTAGAAAAACTGTCTATTCCAATAATATCATACCTTACGCTACTATTCCATTTATTTTTTAATATATATATCTGTGAAGTCGCCAAAATCTTTTTTTGTTTTTCTTGCGTAACCATTTCAACAGCTTTCCCAAAAGAATTATTTTTTCTATATTTAACTTCCACAAAAACAAGTGTTTCGTCATTTTCAAAATCTTTAAAAATCAAGTCAATCTCCCCATATCTGCTAGAAAAATTTTTTTCAACAAAAACAAGTCCTCGTAAAATCAAATACTTTTTAGCAATTTTTTCATATTTAAACCCAATTTCTCTCTTATTTCTCAATTTTCCCATCTTAATAAACCAATTCCCCTTTTTTATTTTTCTAAAAATATTTTATCACATTTGAAGTGAAAAAACAAAATTTTCATTTTTTATAATTTTTATGAATTTGTTTTGAATTATTAATTTTATTATAATATTCATTATTATTCATATTTTAATATTTTTTATCAATATATAATTTTTTTAATCAACAAACTAAAATACAAGATAAAACTAATTAAAAAATCAAGAAAAAAAGGTATAACTTTAATGTAAAAGAAAAAAATTGGATATTTTTTTATTATATAAAATATTCATTTAAAAAATTATAAAAGAGGAAGTGAGTTTTTATGAAAAAAATATTAATGCTAATGTTATTATTAGGTAGTTTTGCTTTTGGTAAAAGTATATCAATCAAAACTGGAAAATCAGATAGATGTGTTCCAGCAGATTCTAAAATTCATTATCAAGGAATAGATTCTTTTAATGAAGGATATTATGCTCATCTGTATAATTATGCTAATTGTAAAATAAATGGGCATTATTTTAACAATGTGCAATTAGTAATAATTACAAATAGTAGCAATAAATTTACAGACACGCTTTCATCTTTATCATTTTATCCAAATAAAATTGTATACTATTCTCCAAGTGAAAATAAAATTTCATTTAATATAAATAAAGTGGTATCATGGAAGCGTTAAACGAATAATCTAAACAGTACTCAAATAATTCTAAAAAAATTTTTATTAAACCTCTAAATAACATATAACAAAACAACTATATAATATTTAGAGGTTTTTATTTTGGGTAATATAAATTAAAAGATATAAAAAAATTGCAAAAAAATATGATATAATTAAAAAAAAATCAAAACAAAAGGAGATAAAAATAAAAATGAGTAAAAAATTTAATTACAAACCATTAATTGAATATACAAATTATGAAAGAAAAAAATATATAAAACCTGAAAAAGCTGGAGATTTAAGGAAAGATATGGAACTTTTTAGAAAAAATGGACAAAATGCTAGAAAAGTTTTTACGGAAATTGCAAAGGCTTTGGAAGAAAAGACTGATGGATTTCATTTGCAAAAAGTTAGCAGCTGGATGAATCAGGCTCAGATTGCAAGACCTTATCTTTGGGTATTTTTGCGGCAAGATGGGGATAGTGATACTGAATCAGGGATCGCTTTGAGAGTTTTTAAAAATGAGAAAACTAGGAAAGTTGGGATTTCGCTTGAAGTGAGTTTTGTTGAGAGAAAAATTGGAGAAAATACGCTTGAAAATCAGAATAAAGTTTTGGAAATGCCGATTGATGAACCACTTTATTATTTTGTGCAATTTGCGAAAAGTAAGGAAAACTGTGCTTTGGATAGATTTGAAGGGAATGAAAGTAATAGAAAAAGATTTCTTAAAGAGTGGAAAAATGGGGAAATTAGGAAAGTTTTGGTTAAGTTTGATGTGGAAGAGATTGAAAGATTTGAGAGTTTGGATGAGCTTGTTGAGGAATTTTTGGAAGGAATTAGATTACTTATGCCATTTTATGTTGCTACTCACTAACTAGTAAAATTGTTTAAATTTAAAGGGATTTAGCACTATTAAATAAAAAACTTAGGTTATCAAACATATCTATTATTTGAGAAAAAATTAGGAGTGATAATTTTGAATTTTGACAAAGCCTTTAAAATACTAGAAATAAAGCCGACAGATGATAAAAAGAAAATAAAAATTGCATATTCTAAAATGTTGAAAAAATATCATCCTGAGGATTTTCCTGAGATATTTATGAAGATTAATGAAGCATATAGAGTTGCTTTGGAGTTTGAAAAAACTGATTTTGATGAAGTGAAATCAGAGAATAAGATAACTGAAAAAAATAATGAAAATGAAGAATTTTTTGAAAGAGTGAAAAAGAATTTTGAAGAAAATAAAGAAAAATCTTTTATTGAAAATTTTGAAGATATTTTTTCTGATGAAAAAAATGAAAGTGAATTTGAGAATATTTTTTCTAATAAAAATAATTATGTGAATAAAAAAACTTTTGAAGAATCTGAAGAGTTTTCAAATATTTTTGATGAAAACAAAAATTTAAAAAAATCAATATCTGAATGGATAGATGGATTGAAGAGTCTTATTTCATCTGAAAAGCGACCGCTTACAGAATATAGGAAAATTTTACGGGAATTTCATTTTAATTTTGATAACTTGGAAAAAAAGCAGATTAGAGAAATTTTTCAAAAAAGTGAATTGTATAATTATGCTTGGAGAAATTTGACTAGAATTGAAATAGAACTTTTAATTTATAATTTGAATAGTTCTGATGAGATTGTTGATATTTTAGGAGAAACTTGGGCAGATTCTGGGAAAAATGAGAACACGAGCTTAAATAAAATTGCAAAAAAAATTTCAAGTGAAAATTTTTTGGAAAATGAAGAGGGATATGAGCAGTTTATTCAGGATTATTTTAATATTAATGTTTTTAAATTATTTAAAAAAAATGTTGCATTGTATTCCTATCGGGATATTGAGCAAGTTGGTAATACTTTTAAATTTGTATTTTATAAAATAAAAAATGAATATATTGAAATTAATAATTATATGAAAATTTTGGGAATGGGCTATAAAGATGGTCTTGAAGCAAAAATAACCGTATTTATAATGTTTATGTTCTTATCAACTATTATAGCTTTATTTTTTCTAGATACTAATGTTGCATGGAATATAACAGTCTTTGG
>ERZ772960.919-NODE-919-length-24605-cov-3.231527_pt1 | contig 24605 bp, 20 predicted proteins | sample MGYA00580678_ERZ772960 | MGnify/ENA primary metagenome ERZ772960 (study PRJEB29015, sample SAMEA2737930) | human oral metagenome | biome: human oral; feature: human-associated habitat; material: dental | place: China | collected 2059 ... | reverse complement strand
TTCGCGGCAATCATGCTGGTCACCCTCATCCAGTTCTCGGTGCAGAAAAAATGGGTAAATTATTAGAAAGGAGGAATGGTTTTATGATGAAACAGTCATTTGGACGGAAACTTCTCATCCACATTATTTTACTCTTGGGACTGGGGATAACCATTTTCCCTTTCTTTTGGATGGTGCTGACTTCTTTTAAGACGACGGGAGAAGCCATGCAGATTCCGCCGACGATTTTTCCGAAGAAATTCATTACCGTAGCGTATTCGCAGATTGTAAGTTCTCTTCCCTTTGCGAGAATCTACCTGAACACGATTCTTTCCACGGTAATTACCGTGCTTGCACAGCTCGTATTCTGTGCGATGGCAGGCTATGCCTTCGCCAGGATTAAATTCCCGTTTAAAAATACGATCTTTATTCTGCTCCTTTCCGTTCTGATGGTACCCGGACAGATTTTCTTGATTCCGCAGTATCTGATTATTCAGAAAATGGGTCTTCTCGATACGATTCCCGCGCTCTTTATTCCGAATCTTTTCAGTGCTTTCGGGACTTTTCTGATGCGACAGTTCTTTTTATCGCTTCCGGAAGAGCTGGAGGAGGCGGCCATCATCGACGGATGCAGTCGCTATCAGATTTTCTGGAGGATCATGTTGCCTCTCGTGAAGCCGGGTCTTGTCACCTTAAGTATCTTTACCTTTAAGTTTGCCTGGAACGATTTTATGTGGCCTTTGATTGTAAACACTTCGCCGAAGAACATGATTCTCGGTCCGGCACTTTCCACCTTGCAGGGACAGTATACGAGTCAGTATCCGATGCAGATGGCCGGAGCGGTACTGGCCGTGATTCCGGTTATTGCCGTTTTCTTTATCTTCCAGAAACAGTTTATTGAAGGTGTCGCGCAGTCCGGCATCAAAGGATAGGATGAAAATGTAACCGAGAGGTTGCTTTTTCTGTCGAATAGAGTAGAAGCATCAACTTGTTAGTGGAGGTAAAAATTCATGGAAGTAGAAATTCATGGAGGCAGAAAGAGGAACAGAAAAAGAGAAGGAAGGCGAGGGAGGAAAGTTCGTTTCTTTTTGGAGCATACTGTGCAAAAACGATTTGCCGGCTCATTTTTGGCGCTTTTTTTTGCGGCGATACTCCTCAGTGCCTGTGGAAATGCAGGATACCAGAGTGCTTATGTCTCGGGAGAAAAAGGAGCGAAGGAAGCTTCCGGAGTCGCTGTAGAGCCGGCAGAGGATTCAACGGAGGAGAATTCGACTGCGGGAGAACAGACGGGAGAAGGCGGTTTTGAAGAGGAAGAAAAGAATGCACTACAAGAATCGGTGCCCGGTGCAGGCGCTCTGAATGAAATACCGAAGGACACCTCATATTCTGTGTCGGACGGGGAGAAGAAGATTCGAACCGTGAACCTCTCCCTGGAGTTAAAGAGCATGGAAAAAGTGCAGAAGCAGATTCGGGAGCAGGTCAAGACGGAAGGGGGATACATCGAGTCCGAAGAGTTCAATGCGAAGACCGGCTATGGGGATAGTGATTACCTGCACTTGTCCGTGCGGATACCGAAGGACAAGGTAGACCATTTTCTGGAATTTTTGTCCGGAGAGGGGAGGATTCTTTCCAAGTCGGAGTCCTTAGAGGATGTGCGGCTGCAATACCATGACGCGGAAAGTCATATTAAAGCACTCGAGAAAGAACAGGAACGGGTATTGGCTTTGATGGATAAGGCGGAAAATGTGGATCAGTTGATTGCCCTCGAGAGCCGTCTTACGGATATCCGCTACCAGTTGGAGTACTATCACACGGAAATAAACGATTATGACAATAAAGTAGACTATAGTACCGTCAATCTGGATTTACTGGAGAGAGGAAGCGAGTCGTTAGGAGAGGGGCAGTATAGCTTTTCGGAACGTGTCCGGGACGGCTTTGTGCAGAATATCCATGGTATTCTATACTTTTTCATGAATGCGGTCTTTTTCATTCTGGTGTATATGCCGCAGATTATTCTTGGCATCGGCTTTGTGCTTGTGCTTATCCTCTGGCATAAAATGAGGAAAAAGAAGAAAGCGGATAGAGAGAATAAGGAGGAGAAAGAGAACAAAGAGCATAAGGAAAATAAAGAAACGAAAGAGAACAAAGAAAGTTAAGAGAACAAAAAAAGAACCGGGGAAGGTAGGATTCCCCGGTTCTTTTTCTATTATTCTGCGTTTCCTGCTGAAAGGCTCTGCAAAAGTCCGGTTTGCAAAGTGAATAGAGCGCTCTGATCCTTTGCAACTGCGGTGCGGTTTTCTTCTTCCGCATGGGAGAGTTCTTCTCGCAGGATGGAAATATGCTTTGGAGCATCAATCGCGATACGCACACCGTCTGCAGCCGTTTCAATCACGGTGAGACGGATGTTGTCTCCGATTAAGATGCTTTCATTCTTTTTTCTTCTTAGGATTAACATGGTTTTCCTTCACCTCTTTCTCCCACATCCCTGTGGAGCCATGCTCTTAAACGGCAGCTTTCTTCTTCTGTAAGGAAGAGAAGCTTCCGAGAGCATGTTTGTACTCGTAGCCGCTGGATTCTAATATTACTTGCATTCCCTTATGATTCTCGGGGTTAATTACCAAAGGACACTTTAGATTCACGGTGTTTTGCAGGTAATCTTCTTTTAAAACACAGATTACGTAATAACTTAAATCTTCGGCATTTTTAACGCCTAAGTAACTAAGCTCTTCTTCGGTCAGAGTCGGAGCATAGTCCGGGTCTAAAGAGAATGGATTGATTACCACAAATGCAAGATCCGGGTCCTCCACTCCATGCAAAAGAAGAATGGTAGAGTCTTCTTCTTCGTTTAAACAAAGCGGAAGAAAGTGTTGCACTTGACTGAAGCCGAATAGCCCGTCAGGAAAGTGAAACAAATCCTTTTCCTCATAATCAATATCACCATAGTCTTTGGTATGTAATTGCATAATTTCCTCCATAGAATAATAACGAAACAGGATACACTCAGCTTACTACGTCCATATTTCCGCCTATTTCAGGCGATTTTGGAAAATAAATAAAATCTCCGGTGTACTCAAACTTTACTTCCGGCATCTGGGTGACAATGGTCATATCCATTGCAGGAAGATACGTAACATCTCCCTGGTGCACCCTCATCTCAAAGGCTCCCCGTTCCTGTAGATAGTCGGCATTTTTTTCTTGTGATAAAGCCTGCCTGTCGGCATAGGCTTCCAAGCTCTCCGCTGCTGCGCGTTGTTGATTACTTTCTGTGTAGAGATTCGGGGTGTCAACCTTATGCTTTGTAAGGGTTAAAGCATCCGGCTGTATCTCTTTTGTCTCGGAATTTTCTACCAACAGCCGGTGTTGACTGGCACGTTGATAGTTCATATTCACGGCGCGCTGGAAAGAACCTGCGGCCTTTCCTGCAATCTGAGCTTCAATGGTAGTTCTGCGAAGCGCTCTCCCTCGAGCTTCATCAAGCATATCAGAGGGAACCAGCCGTCCACCTGTTGAGAGATGGATGGCCCGATAGTCCATCGTACTAATTTTTAAGACCTGTCCCATACACGCCTCCCCAAAAAGGTAAACTGTATTGCCTTATGGCCAGGTTTAACGAGAGATAGCCATAGAATTATCTACCGACAAAATCAAACAAAGAAGATTGCATGATGTTGGAACCTACTTTCATGGCTGCATTGTAGCTGTATTGGTAGGAATACATCTTCACTACAGCATCATACGGGTCGATTGCCAACTTCGAACTGTACTCTGCTTGCAGTGTATCCATAGTGAGGTCCAGCTTTTTCTGTGTGGATTCCAGAGCGGCATACTTGATGCCGAGCACGCGGTAGGTATCGCTGACTCTGGATTCGGAATCATCATTTTGATTGATGAAGTCGGACATATCTTTATGGAAACGCTCTTTTGCGGTAGATACGTTGGTATTCGATTCTATTGCCTTGATATAATTATGTGAGGTCAGAATCGATTTCGAAATCAAAGCGACAGGGGTGTTCACAAGAGAATCTTCCTGTGCATTTACAGCGCCGCCGTTGCTTGCTCCTTTGATGCGAGCGATGGCATCGCTGTCGCTTAATCCCTTCAGGGTATCGGAACTTAGTCCGGTAATCATATTCAGACCGCCGGTATAGGTATCGATCAGCGTACTGCGGTCCCGAAGAGAGCCGTAACCGGTGCTCATCTTACCCTGCTCCCGCATGGCGGAAAGAATCAGCTTCAGGCTGTCTGTCTCATTTAAAGCGGTACCGTTGCCGTCTTTTCCGGAAAACTCATTCTTGTAGTGTGTTCCGTCATAGCTGTACTTGATGTTCAGTTCCGTCGCCTTCTCATCCCCGGGGAACTTGTGCGTATAGGTCAGGGTAATGCTCGGATTCGCTCCGTCCAGGTCCTCTTTCAGAGAGAACGGAACAGTGGTCATATCGTTTCCGCCATATACATAGAAGTTATCGTACTGGGAATTTAAGGTATTTACCACGGAGTTCAGTCTTTGTTTGAACTCGGATTCGAAGGTCTGCACCGTTGCGGGATTGGCATTGGTAGGATCATTACTCAAGTTAATCACACGCTTGTTGACTTCACGCATATCTTCCTGAATGCTGAGAGCACCTCTTTCCTGCTGATACAGACGATTCTTTACATCATCGATGATACTTTTTTTCGCATCGGCATCCGTATGCTGATTTTCTATACGCTTGCCGGCATAGTACGCGATGGGGTCTTCCTTGGCCTCATCAAACTTTCTTCCGCTTCCGACCTGTTCCATCGTCTTGTTAAGCTTCGTATGGATGTCGTTTACGGATTTTGCATAATCTTGGTAATATGTTCTAGCTGTAACTCTCATTTTCTACTCCTCTTTTTTCGAGACATATTGTATTCAGTGTTTTGTCTCGTATCCTGCCGATTCCGCGGCATCAGGGTTTTTATGAGAACATAAAAAACACTTTTTTCTGTCAGAATATATATCGTTCGGGTTTGGAAAAACTATAAGTCTTTTCGTGTTTCACAGTCTAAAATCTGTCTTATCGGGAGTTTTCTGTTTTTTCTTTCTGAAAATCATGGTACGATACCACATTGGTTAGCGGTTGTTGTAGAGAAATGATGGAGAGAAAAATGAAGAAAATCTTGTTAATCGGAACCGGAGGAACCATTGCTTCGAAAGAGATGGGAGACGGTCTGACCCCCGAACTTGCCGCAAAAGAAATTGTGAGTTATGTCCCGGAGGTGCAGAACCTCTGTGAAATAGAAGTTTTGCAGCTCTGTAATATCGATTCTACCAATATGCATCCGAAGATCTGGACGGAACTTGCGAAAGCGGTACAGAAGAACTTTGACCGCTATGACGGTTTTGTCGTACTGCATGGCACCGATACGATGGCTTATACTTCCGCTGCTCTAAGTTATATGATTCAGCACTCCCGTAAGCCTATCGTCGTCACCGGTTCACAACAGCCCATTGACCGGGAGGGGACGGATGCAAGAGTCAATCTTCGGGACAGTATCCTTTATGCGATGGATGAGTATTCGGAAAATGTTGTTCTGGTATTCGACGGTAATGTCATCGCGGGAACCAGGGCGAAGAAGATGCAGGCCCGTTCCTTCAATGCCTTTCAGAGCGTGAACTTTCCGGTGCTTGCCCGCGTGCAGGATGGACGTATCATTCGTTATCTCCCTTACATTCCGGAGCGGGAGCCGGTACGCTTTTATACGGAAATCAGTGATTCGGTCTGTGTCTTTAAGCTGATTCCCGGAACCAGGCCGGAACTCTTATCCTACCTTTTTGCAAATTATGATTGTGTGGTGATGGAAAGCTTCGGGGTAGGAGGCATTCCCGATGCCCTCTTGGATACCGTGTATCAGGCGATGCAGAAATGGAAGGAAGCGGGGAAGTTTCTCGTTATGGCGACGCAGGTGATGAATGAGGGATCGAATATGGAAATCTACCGCGTCGGGCAGAAGGTGAAGAAGGATTTCCAGTTGATTGAAGCGTATGATATGACCTTGGAAGCGGTAGTGACGAAACTGATGGTGCTCTTAAAACGCTACGGAAGTTCCTATGAGGAATTGCAGAAGGCCTTCTATTCGGAAGTGAATCATGATATCCTTTGTGCTTTTCCGGCGCAATAGGAGAGGGGAAGGACTGCTGATTTTGAAAGAGCGGAAAACAGGAAATCCCGAAGACTTCCGGTTCTAGGAATTCTTGCCGAGAAATTCCTATGAAAAAAGCCGACAGAAACGGGTTCTCCGTAACTGCCGGCTTTTAAAGGGGATTTTCATGACCACCCTATTCAAAAAGCGTACTATTACACGGACGGTACGCCCTTAAAGTTATCTTGCGATATTCAGCAAGGTGTCCAAGGTATTGTTTAAAGTGGTCATGAGACGTGCTGCTGCATTGTAGGAAGACTGGAAAGTCATCATGTTTGCCGCTTCCTCATCCAGGCTTACACCGGATATCTGGTCTCTGGAAGTATTGATTCCGTCCAGAACCGCTTTGTTGATGGTGTAAGAGTTATTGTTTGCATGGGCATCGGTTGCCAATGTCGTCGAAACATTGTTCATATAGTCTGCATAGCTGGTCTTTGTGTTGTTCATCTTCATCATCGGAGAACTCATTTGTTCCAGCATCTCAAGAACGGTATCGGTTGTATCCCCCTGATTCGTGACGGAAGGGGTGTTCCGGAAACCGCGCGTACCGATATGGGTGGTTCCGTTGACCCAACCGCGGGAAATGCCGATGTTCATTGCCGTAACATTACTGGGGTCATTTCCTCCGGCGTTGTCCTTGTTGATCATCAGGACATGGTTCGGATTTACGACAGCAGGCGTCTTTGTATAGTCTGTATTTCCCTTCTTGTTGATTTCATTCATATTCTTCGTGAAGGTTTCTGCCAGTAAATCGAGCTTTCCCATATAGTAGTCATAGCTGTAGGTCGTCATCTCGTTACTTGCCTTTAAGTCGGCAAGATTGATTACGCCGCCGCCATGCACGAGTCCGCGGATGTCGGAAGTGGAAAGCATATCGAGACTTGCCTGTACCGAGCCGGAAGCAAAACGAACATTTTTGGTGTTCGTCGTGAAGTTATCCTGTGCGAAGGTACCCGGTGTAGCAGTACGTTTGCTGTACCCTGTAAATTTCAACTGGGTATTTAAGGGATTATCCTGGGAATAGGCAGGCTGTGGCGGAACGGTAGCCGGTGTGGGGAGCGCAAGCTCAACTCTTCCGACGTTCCGATGCAGTCCGGTAGAATCCTGCAAGTTTCCGTCAATCGCTCCGTTTACCAGGGTGATTTTCTTCGTTTCCGCACCGTTTCCGGCACTGCTGTCCCGGTAAACCAGATTTACGCGGAGGTCTTCCGGCCAGTCGGAACGCCCCTTAATATTTCCTGCGGAATCATAGTTGTAGATTCGGTATCTTGTCTGGGGCGGCGTACCTACCGTATATTCCTCGGAGAAGGTTTCCGTCTCAATCGGAACGTACTTGGAAAGTTCATCCAGTTTCTTGTTTCGCTCATCCTGTAATTCCAGGACAGGACTGCCGACAAGCTGGTTTTTCTTGATACGGACATTTAAGTCTCCGATTCCTTCCAACAGACTGTTGATTTTCTGAATAGCACCATTTTCCGAAGTACCGGTACCGTCGATTTTATGGAATTCATTTTTCTCCGCCTGAACAATACTTTCCGCAGCGGAATTCATGAGGGTTGTCATTCCCTGTACTCTGGACATCAGCTCTCCCTCGTAGACGGGATCCTGCACTTTGGAAGGGTCCTGCATATTGGTGAGAGATTTCTGAATGGCATCAAAGGAGGCACGAATACCGTCCGTCTTGGTTTCGTCCAAGAAAAGAGAAAGGGACTTCAAGGAATCTCCGATTCCCTCCGTATAAGAGGAGCGTCCATTCTGCGTACGATACTGCTTATCCAGAAATTGATCACGAAGTTGTCTCACGCCGTCCATGGCTACACCGAAACCGACATTCGTGTCGTTGGAGTTCATATAAAAAGAAGTGGGATTCTCATAGTTGATAGCGGAAGTCTGTAACTCCTGCCGAGTGTATCCCTCTGTATTCATATTTGCCAAGTTATGACCGACGACATCCAGCTTTTTCTGGTTCATCCGGAGTGCAGATAACGCGGTGTCGAATCCGGCAAAAGTTGCTCTTACCATAAATCCTCCTTAAAAGGACGAAAAAAGTCTAAAAAAAGAACGCCTAGACTCTTCTGTCTTGAAATTTTGTGACTTCAGGCTTTCCTTCCAGTTGGATGGAAATGTCGCTTAAGCGAACCTGTATGATTCTATCGGCGTTTTCTTTGGATTGTATAAAGCGATGTAAATTTTTTTCCAAGCTTTCTATGCTTTCAGCCCATTCACTCTTTTCTTCTTCGGGAATCTTCGTAAGAAGTGCGGAAAGGGAAGAGGGGGCAAGCCCGAGCTCTTTTTGCAGTTGTTCCCGCTTTCGCTCTAAACCTTTAAAACGGAGCAGGCTCGGCTGCACATTGGTTACGATGGAATTGATCTCCTCCTCGTCGTTCTTTGATGCCGCTACGCTTAAAGCATCTTCGACATCACATAAGGCAGAGACCAAAAGGGAAAGCTCCGATAAAACAGGAAGGAGCTCTTTCCACTTTTTTTGACTCTCCATATTCATTTCTTCTCCATTTACTAATCAATTCGCCTGTCTCTTCCTATAGGAAAGAACAGAACTGCTTAATCCTTATAGCCGAGCATCTTTTCTGCGATGCGCTGTGCATTCGGACGGTATGTGCCGGACTGTACCTGCTGGTGGAGTTCAGCTACTTTTTTATCGGATGCATCGACTTTTAAGGATTCTGCGGTTGCCTTGGAAAGAGCTGCAACGAAGCTTCTGTCATCGACAGCATTGTCTTTGGAAAGAGATAAGGTGTCCTTATCCGCCTTCTGACCGGCTTCTACTTGTTCCTCCGGCTTGTTTGCCAAGGACGCCTGGCGAGTCTGATAATCAACTCGTGTGCTTACATCAGGTCTGATAGATAAATTCATTTTGTCCTCCTATCGACAATCCCTTCTTGTTTGGAAGGCTCGCCTTGTCATATCATGTTTTCCTATGTTCAGGCACCGCAATGCTCCTTGCATGGGAGAAACAGTTAGGGTATACTTCCGAGATAGAAAAATTTCTTGCATTTACCCCTCTTACACTACTATATCGACTTAAAAAATGCCGATATAAGTAATGTACAGTTAAAATATGAATATTTTATTATATTTTTTATAACGGCAATTTTACACTTTTGGAGGAAAAATGGCAAATATCTTACAGGTAGGTTCTACTCCGGTTGCTCCGGATCCTTCTATACAACAGGGACGTGTTACACCGGATATGTCCGTAAAAAATCCGGTGAATCCGGCGACGGTGAATCGGGCGGACGGACAGGAAACGGGACAAACCGGGAATTCCACTGCGGAGGGACGGTTTTCAGGCGTTGATTTCGAAGGAAATTATGCCGCTTTTTTGCGCACGCTGTCTGAAACGAGAGACCTTCCGAAAGAACTGCGGTCGGTTCTGTTTGGCGATGCCGCTGTAGCGCTAAGCCAGAGTAAGGGAGAGGTAGCGGAGAGCTTAAAAGAACTTTTTTCTTCCTTAGAGATGAAGAGTCCGGAAGACCTGAAGGCATTCTTGCAGAGTCAGCAGCAGTCTCAGATTAAGTTTTCCGGGAGCCTCTTCAACAATCTGCGGGGAATGATGAAAGAGGATATTTCTCCGGCTCTCAGAGACGCGATTTTTCGCTTTGCGAAGAGCTATAACGATTTCAGCTCATCTCCCCACTTTTTGGAGCAGTTAAAGACGGTAGCGGAGGATATCGATAAATTGCTCCTTCCCTCCTTCCAGGGAGAGTTTGAAGATTTAGTATCTCAGATGAATTTTGAGGAGAAAATGGGACAGACGGAAGCAAACACTTCCTTAATTAATAAGCAGATTATTCCCTTCCTTTCCAACTACATCTCCAGAACCCATGATTACGGTTCCGTGCGAAATGCCGCAGTGATGTTTATTCTTTATGCGGTAAAGTATGAAAACGGTTCGGAAGAATCGCTCTTGAAGGAGAAGGATGCGCTCCTGAACAATCCTGATTTTCGCCTTCTCTTTAAAGGAGATCCCGAGGAGGCATTTCAGGCGAGTATGAAGAGTCTGGAGGAAAAGTCCGGGAATACCTTCCCGAAACTCTTAAACCAGTTCCTGCTTGCCGGAGCGGAAGGCAAGGCGGGTTCCGAACACATTCCGCATTTTCAACAGGTTTTACGCGGACTTCTGGTCAATGAAAGTGTCTATATGCCCTTGCAGCATCTTGTACTTCCTTTCCGCTATGAGGGGAAAGATGTGATGAGTGAGATGTGGGTAGAGCAGGAAGCGGAGAACAACAGCGGAGGAAAGCTTACCAAGATGCTTCTGAAATTCTCCATTCCGCACCTCGGTAATTTTGAGATGATTTCGGGCATCTCCAATATGCGTGTGGATATGAACCTCTATATGCCGGAAGAATTAATGGAGAAGCAGAAGGATGTGGAGTCCGTGCTTTCCGAAATTCTTCGCCGGAACGGCCTTTCCGTAGCGAACCTCGGGCTTTACAAGAAGACAAGGGATTTTCGTGTGCAGGAAGTTTTCCCGGAGATGAAAGAGGCGGAAAAAGGCTTAAACGTAAGAATTTAGTTTCTTTTTTCTCTTCTGAAAAAGAGAAAAATGGTCGATGAATAAAGTGAGTTCTTCAGAAAAAAGGAGTGAAAGTGACTGATTTTACCAGACTGATGGAGAAGAAGGCCGCTGCCTTAAAGTATGACAGCGAGAAAAACGGTGCCCCTGTGATTGTTGCGGCAGGAATGGGTGAAATGGCGGAGAAGATTACGGAAACGGCCATGAAATCCGGTGTACCGGTATATGAAGATGACAGTTTGGCGTCTTTGCTCACCCAGATGAAGCTGGGAGCAGAGATTCCTGAAGAACTCTTTCAAGCGATAGTAGAGATCTATATTTATTTTTTAGGCTTTACCGGAGATCCCGAAAAGGATCAGGCGGAGAAAGAAAAGAGAAGAGAGGAGCGTAAGCAGGCACTCTCTTCTTAACTGTCCTCCACTCCGGTAGTGGAAAGAGGATAGAATGAAGAGAATGCAGGAAGAGAATAGAGAGAAGACGAATGTGCGGGCGGCTCACTCTTTTTCGAGAAAAAGAGACGGGCTTCTACGCTTCTTTTTAGAAGGGCAGGCGGTATTTTTCCTCTGCCTTTTTTTCGTCCTTTTCTTCCGGGGAGAAGCGATGGCGGGTTCCGCTCCCATAAAAAATATCCGTATCAATATCTATTCGGGGCTCGAGTCCGGTGACCCGCCCGGAGATATTCGGATTGAAGCGGCACAGACGGAAAAACATACCGTAAGTGTCGGGGCGAAGAGCAGTTTGTTCACCATTACCCATGCAGAGTGGGGCAGAAGACAGGTGCCCTTCGCTTCCATCGGCGACGAACTCCAGATGGTGATTACCCTGACTCCTGTGGATGTCTCGAATTATTTCTTCCTCGCCGCTTACCAGGCTTCCGCCTTTCATATCGAGGGAGGATATTATATTTCCGCAAAGCGGGAAGGGGACGATCTCGTTCTTACCGTGAAGTTACGCGGCGTAAAGGGCAGTTATGACGCACCGACCTCGGTGGATTGGAATGAAAAGACCCTCGGGATGGCGTTCTGGAATCCGGGAAAGGTAGACTCCGGAAATTATTCTTTACAACTCTTCCGAAACGGCAATCGAATCCATGAGATTGAGCGCTATGCGGGGAACCAGTATAACTTTTATCCGTACATGACCAGAGCGGGACGCTATATGCTCAAGGTGAAAACGATTTTTAAGGATGAAGCGGACAGGAAAATTGCAAGAAACAGTGAGTTTGTACAGTCCTCGGAACTGCAAATCGATGAACGGGATGTGTCGGACGGAAAAGGTAGAATAGGCGACCGCGTGACCTTCGGTACGGAGAAGAAAATCGGCTGGGATAAGCTGAACGAAAAGGATGTGTACCGAAAACCCGACGGGTCTCTTCTGACCGGCTGGGGACGCATCAACGGATATTGGTATTATTTTCTTCCGGACGGTACGATGGTTACCGGCTGGCAGAAAGTGAACAATAAATGGTATTTTTTCAATCTGAACGGCAGTATGGCTGTGGGCTGGGTGAAAGATAACGGAAACTGGTACTATCTGGTTCCGGAAACGGAGACAGGGGACGGATACGTCGCAGGGGAGATGATCCCCGGCGGTTGGCATAATCTTCAGGGACGCTACTTCTATATGGACCCGGATGGAAAGATGCACAAAGGCTGGCTCTTTGATCAGGGAAGATGGTACTACCTAAATGAATTGGATAATGCGCTGGAAGGCGTGATGTTCTCCGGCTTTGTCGTACGAAACGAGAAAACCTACTATCTCAATCGGAACGGCGCGATGGAAACAGGCTGGGTGAGTATCGACGGCAACTGGTATTATTTTCGGGAAGACAGCGGAGAAATGCTTCGCAGTACGACCGTGGACGGTTTTCCACTGAATGCGGACGGCATCTTGGATCAAAATAGCTTTACAAGATAAAAACAGGAGGAGATGATGAAAAAGCTAGTGCAGGGGAAGGCACATCCGATGATGGGAATGGAAGAGAAAGAAGCGATGCGAAAGGAAGCGCAGGAACTTCGTGTTTTAAAGGGGATGGAGAAGGTTATTGTATTTCTTCTCCTCTTCTGGATCTTTTTGATTTCTTTTTCTAACAAGAAGGTAAGGGCGGCGGACTCTTCCGTAATAGAGTCGGTGGAAGTGGTTTTTACCAGTCAATTCGGCGGGCAGGAAGAGATCGTACCGCCGTAGGTACAGGTACAGACCAATTATGTGGAACTTGCGGATACGCATTACCGGAAGAGCTACGACCAGTGGGTACCGGGACAGAAGGTACGTGTGGAGCTTCTTTTAAAGGCGGGAACCGGAAAGGTATTTGCGAAGAGCTTGAATCGGGGGAAGGTCAAAGTCACCGGAGCCAATTATGTTGAGGCGAGAGAAGTCGCCGGGAACAAGCTTCTTTTGCAGGTGGACTATATTCCCCAGATGGTTCTCGGAAATGTATCGTATGCCGCGTGGAATCATGCCCATACCATGGGAATCTGGCAGAAAGTACGCTTTGCCCCGTCCTATACGGTGGCCCTATATGGAGACAATCAGCTGATTAAAGAATATACAGGAGTGAAGACTTCTTTCCTGGACTTCGCTCAGGAGATGAAGGACCTGAAAAAGACCTATTATTATGAGGTGAAGGCGGCTCCGCTCACCGAAGAAGATAAGAAATATATCCGAGCGGGGCAGTATGTGACCGCGACGACCGATGAAGTGGAGATGCCGAAGGCGGACAGTGAAGACGCGGACGATGAGGACAATATCGAGAACTTCCTTCAAGAAGGAAACGGGGTGATGCCGAATTCCTGGCGCTATGTCGGAAGACACTGGTACTTTATCGACGGAGACGGCAAGGTGAAGCGCGGTTGGCTTAACCGAAACGGAGAATGGTTTTTCTTAAATGGCAGAACCGGGGCGATGGAGACCGGAATGGTGCAGACAGAGACGGATAAATTTGCTTATTTTAAGCAGGATGGCGTAATGATCAGTAACACCTGGCTGCAAATGGGACCGGACCTTTGGTATTATTTCGGGATGGACGGCTATCGCTATACCGGCTGGTGGAAAGATGCCCATGGAAGCTGGTTCTATCTGAATAAAGACCTGGGAGCTAGGATGCAGATTGGTTGGCTGAAGTGGAATAACAATTGGTATTACATGGATAAAAACGGGGTGATGCAGACCGGATTCCAGGGGATCAACGGAAAGACCTACTACTTTAATGCGAGTGGAGAGATGCTCAGTAACACGAAGGTGGAAGGCAGACGCTTGGGAGCGGATGGCGCCGTATATTAGTTTTGATCAAGAAAGTTTGATTAAGAAAGTTTGATCAAGGAAGACTCATTAAGAAAGATTCATTAAGGAAGTTTCATCAAGAAAGTTTTAGCATGAGTGTTTTATCCGGCAGGAGCGTTTTCGGAGCCGGGTAGGGCACTCTTTTTCTGTGGAGAGTGCAGAAAAAGTAGTTATGTATTTTATAAACATGGTCGATAGACTATTGTTTATATGAGTTTATTTTGAAGAAGCTTATTTCAAAAAAGATATAGAAAGAGGAGTTTATCGGCATGGCAAACGCAATTCCTTTACAGAGTGGAATACAGGGAGTCGTAAGGGGAATCAAGAACAATCCGATTACACAGAGTGCAAAGACCTCCGCTACAGGAAGTTTTCAGAGTGTTTTATCGGCTGCGGCAAGTGTGGGAAACACGGTTCGTAAGACAACGAGTCTTCCGAGCCGGGCAGCACAGTATGAGCCGATTTTTGATGAAGCGAGTCGAACCTACGGGGTTTCCAAGTCGCTTCTTCTTGCTGTAGCAAAGGCGGAGTCGAACTTTGACACGAACTCCGTTTCCCATGCCGGAGCACAGGGGATTATGCAACTTATGCCCGGAACGGCGAAGACCTTGGGAGTAAAGAATGCATTTGACCCGTATGAGAACATCATGGGCGGAGCAAAGCTCCTTCGGGACAATATCAAGAGTTTCGGCTCGGTGCCCCTTGCCCTCGCGGCATATAATGCAGGACCGGGAGCGGTAAAGAAATATGGCGGAGTTCCGCCGTATAAGGAGACGCAGAACTATGTGAAGAAGATTATGGCGGATTTAGGAGACAGTGCGAATCGCGTGATGAGCCATTTCAGCTATAAAGGAAATACAAGCAGCACCGCGGCACTTGCTGGCGGGGCGTCTTTGGGAGGAGACCTTTCCTCGAGTCTAAGCCAGACCCTATCCACCATGACAAGTCTTTCCTCTCTTTTGGGAGGAAGTAGCCAGGGGGCAGGCGGAAGCGGTCTTTCCGCCCTTTCCGGTCTGAACGGCACGGGAGGAAACTCCCTTCTTCTCTCCGGCGTGATGCAGTCCTTCCTTACCGGTGCGCTTTTACAGGGGAAGACAAGGGAAGCTGCGGCAGGAGATGGAGACGATTCCACAGTGACGATAGATAAGAAGAGCTTCCAGAATCTGCTATCTCTTCTTTCAATGCAGATGATGATGCCTTCCCGTATCGGACAGATAGACAATTAGAAAAATCCCGCGTGAGCGGAAATGCACATTAGGATTGTTAATGGATATTTCTAAAACGTTTTCCGCGTGAGCAGAAAGGGAAAAACGATAGAATAATACTGGAATATTGCACATAAAAAAGCTGAAAGAAGGATGGTTTCAGGATGTGCAGATAGAGGGTTGAAGGAGCGAGATGGTATTACGAGATTGTAAAAAAGGCATGGTGCATTGGCCGGAAGGGGATCGCAATATTCCGGTCTCCGTGGAGAAAAATGGAGACGAAATTCTGCTCTATTTTCGGGGATATAAGTTCCAGGATATGCGCTTTGTATCGGAAATCGATTTTTATGACTTACAGAAAGGGATGATTGTGACGCTTTCCGAGGTCGTGATGCGAAAGAACCCCGCCTTTCCGGAAAGTCCTTTCCCCTGGATCGGCGTATGCGATGTGCGCGAAGTGCTCCGAATCGTACAGAGGCAGAATGATGTTCGTGTCTCTGTCGCCATGGAGATTCCTTTTGTAAAGGAGAAGGAGAAAGAGGGAGATGAGGAATTGCACTTCTTCGGTATTATTCGAAACTTAAGTGCAGGCGGCCTTTTTATGGAGACGGATGTCGCCTTAAAGGAAGATGATATCGTCCATTTCCGTTATCGTTTTGACAAGATGGACCGGGAATTAAAGCTTGTTGTTGTGTGGATCAAGAGGGATGAAAACGGAAGATTCGGTTATGGACTCCGTTTCCTGCGTATGAGCCTCGGAGAAGAATCGGAAGTCCGAAACCATGTGTTCCGTCTGATTTTCAAGAACAGCAAGGAGAATTAATCGTGTATAAGGAGAAAGCGAAGGAACGCGTGTTTGGACAGGAAAGCGTGGAAGGATAGGAGGTTCTTCCATGTTTTTTCCGTTGTTTAAGGAGTGACCGTGATGAAGATATCGCAGGCAATGATTGTGAAAAATGAAGAAAAGAATATCGAACGGGCACTTTCCTGGGGAAAAGGCGTCGTATCGGAACAGATTGTGGTCGACACCGGAAGCACGGACAGAACAGTGGAAATCGCAAAAAAGATGGGTGCGGAGGTATACTTCTTTCCCTGGCAGGATGACTTTTCTCTGGCGAAAAACTTCGCCATCTCGAAATGCCGCTATCCTTGGATAGCGATGCTCGACGCGGATGAATCTTTTTCAGAGCAGGACGCGAAGAAGATGAAGGACTATATCGCTTTGGTGGAGAAGGATCCGAAAGTCCATGGGCTTCGTACGGCAATCGCGGATATCGATCCGAACGGACAGGTGGTCTCTTTGGGCAGTACGGTGCGTCTTTTTCGGAATCGGGAGGACATCCGCTACAGAAGAGCAATCCATGAGCAGTTATGCTTAACAAATGGAGAGGATTTCCGCCCTGCAAATTGCGGGAATAATCTGACCGTGCTGCATACCGGGTATCAGGCAGAAGCGCTCTCGAAGAAACTGAAAGAGAATCGGAATATCAATCTTCTTCAGAAAGAACTCGAAAAAAATCCGGAAGAGTTTGATCTTTATGTGTATCTCGGTATGGAGTATGCGTTCCGGAAAAAGTGGAAAGAAGCTATTATGCAGTATAGAAAGTTCTATGCCTTTTTCCCGGAGCAGAAGGAAAAGTTCAAAGCGGTGTTTTCCATGGCGCTTTCCGCGCATCTTCACGCTCTGTATCAGCTTAGTGAGAAAGAGCGGATGGAAGGACAGACGGCAGGACAGGAAGTTCTTGATACGGAAAGACAGGCGCTTTTCTGCGAGGCGGAAGAATTGCTGGAAAAGGGAAGGGAATTCCTCCCGGAAAGTACAGACTATCTCTATCCAATCGCGGTGCTGTATTACCGGAACGGCTTTTATGAAAATGTGCTTTCCCTCCTTCTCGAGTTTCTTGAGAAAAAGGAGAAAGAGCAAAACACCGCATTTTCCAAAGAGGCGCTTTCCGAAATGCTGTCCGTCTACGGGATGCTCGCCGATTCTTATTTCCGGCTTGGAAAGTACAGGGAAGCGGTGCAGTATGCCACTGCAGTATTGCAATCGGATCCGAAGCAGGTGGATGTCTTACAGACTTTGCTCTTTACCTTTTCCCGGGCGGGCACGGCATGGGCGGAAGTTGAGCAGTTTTTAAGCCCCCTATATGGGGACGCGATGGACTCGGTAAGGAGTCTTGCCGTAAAAGCAGGCTACAGTATGGCGGGAAAAACCGCTTTATAGCATAAAAAAGAGATTTTCAAGATAAGGGTAGAGAAAAGCGAAACAGGGTAGAAAAGAGCAGAAAAGGGAAGAAAAGAACGAAAAGAGTAGTATAGAATCAGCTGGAAACGGAGATGAGAAGAAATGGAGTTAAGTAGAGAATTTTTTTATGATGAGGTGCGGGACGGTTTCTATATTCCCGGCATGGTGAAGCGTGCCTGGGGTGCACAACTTCAGGTATTGTCTGAAATAGACCGAATTTGCCGGAAACACCATATTCCCTACTTTGTTTATGCGGGAACGCTGCTCGGTGCGGTTCGGGATAAGAATTACATTCCCTGGGACGATGATGTGGATACCTGTATGCTCCGCTCCGATTTTCAAAAATTTTGTAAACTTGTCTGTGGAGAGCTTCCGGAGGAATTGCGCTTCGACACGATGGAATTCAACCCGGATTCCCGCAATATGGTTTCTGCGGTGGGAACCGTTGCCATTGAACTGGATACGGAGAAGCTGCGGCACTACTGTGAATTTCCCTATCCGGTCTCCGTTGATATTTTTGTTTTGGATGATTTGGCGAAAAATCCGCAGGTAGAGCAGGATCGAAAAGAACTCCTTCGCTTTCTCCTCTCCGTTTTTTCTTTTCTTTCCTTTCATAAGGATCAGGAAGAAGAAGTACAGAAGAACCTCCGAAAAGTGGAGACGCTTTTTCATACACACTTTGACTCTCGAAAATCTCCGGAAACCCAGATTTTCCAGCTGATAGACAGGGTGTGTCAGCTATATAACGGAGAAGGGGGAGAAAAGGTCAGTTTCTTACAGGATCAGTTGTTTGATGAGAAGAACTGTTATGAGAAAAAAGCCTTTGCAAAGGAGAAGTTGTTGCCGTTCTGCGGAATGGAGGTCCCGGTCCCGTGCGACTATGATGCGGTTCTCCGGGCAGAGTTCGGAGACTACCGGAAGAAGGTAAAGGCAGGAGGAGATCACGGCTATCCTTATTTCAGTGAAAATGAAAAAAAGTTGAAGCAGGCGATGGGTGAGAAGTGGAAAGTGGATTATGTCTTTCAAGAGGAGGATTTACGTCGACCGAAGGTGGAAAATTTTCGAGAGATTGCCTTGAAGATGGTCAGAGGTTTTCAGGAGACCCAACAAACGGTTTTTGAAGCCTTTCTTTCCGGGAACTATCCTTATGTGCTTTCCTGTCTCTCCGCTTTCCAGGAAGAAGCCATTGCACTCGGGAACGCCATGGAAGAGAAAAAGGGAGAAGGAACGGAGTCCGTTTCTTATATCGAACAGTATTGTGAAGCGGTTTTTCAGGTCTACCAGATGGTGCAGGACGTAGCCGCGACGGGAGAGCAAAGAGTGAAAGGTCTTTCATCCGGGCTTCGGATGGAAATAGAAAGAAAACTGAAAAAGCTGAGTTATTTTTTGAAGAAACTGGAGGGAAGCATCAAGAAGGAATGGAAGAGACAGGTGGTATTTCTGCCCTTCCGTGTAAAGCACTTTGCAAGTTTACGCCCATTGATTGATGCCCTAAGGGAGATGGAGGATGTGGAAGTGAAAATCATCCCTATTCCCTATTTTGACCGCCTCGCTTTCGGAGAGTTATCGGAGATGCATTATGAGGGAGAAGATTTTCCGAAGGAATATCCGATTGTGGATTACAGAACGTATGATTTTGCAACGGAGCTTCCGGATTGTATCGTCCTGAATGCGCCATACGATGAATGTAATCCGGTGTGGACGGTGGATCCCTTCTTTTACAGCGGGAAGATGAAAAAAGTTACCAATAAGCTGGTCTATATTCCGTGGTTTGTGACGGATGAAATGGATCCGAAGGATCCCGCCGACGGAAAAGCTTTTGTAAATATGCAGAACTATGTGACAGTCCCCGGCTTATTCCATGCAGACTTAAGCATCGTACAATCGGAAGAGATGAAGAAGGCGTATCTCGCAAAGATATTAAAGTTTACGAATGGAGAAGTCCGGAAGAAGATGGAAAAGAAAATCAGCGGTGCGGGATCCTGCCTTTTTGGGGAGAAAGAGGGGCAGGGAACGAAAGAAGTTGTTTCCCGCTTTCGAAGATTTCTGCTGAAAGAAATACAGTAAGACGGAATCGGAGCTTGTATTTTGGAAACAGTCTCCTATCGGAGGAAAAGGAAGAATAGAGGAATTTATGGAATTAGCAAAAGATTTTTTTTATGATGAGGTGCAGGACGGCTTTTATATTCCCGGTATGGTGAAAAGGGCGTGGGGTGCCGAGTTTAAGGTACTATCCGAGATCGATCGGATTTGTAAAAAACATAAAATCCAATATTTTATCAGTGCCGGGACGCTGCTCGGCGCCGTTCGGGAGGGAAGTTTCATTCCCTGGGATGATGACCTGGATATCATTATGTTGCGAGATGAGTTTCAGAAATTTGCAGCGGTAGTGGAGGGAGAACTTTCGGATTCGCTTATGTTCTCCTTCGGAAAAGAAGGGAAGTCTGCGAAAGGGTATCTTGCGGCAGTCGGAGTGAAAGAGATGCAATTTCGGGAGAAAGTCCTTCGGACGTATTGCGAATTCCCCTACCCCATCGGAATCGATGTTTTCGTACTCGATGATCTTGCAAGAGATCCGGATGCGGAATCCTATCGTAAGGAAGTCCTGGAGATGCTCTATGTCATGATCGGGATTGTGGAAAAAGGAAAAGAAAAGAAAAAGGCAGTACAGAGAGAGCTGAAGGGAATAGAAGAACTTCTGCACGTTCATTTTTCGGAAGAAGAGGATCTTCTTATACAGCTCTATCGTCTTTTCCATGAGATTTGTCAAGAATACAACGGAAAAGGGAAAGAAGTGGCATTTCTCCCCTTTCAGTTACATCATCCGGAAACCAAATTTCCGAAGGCGGCTTTTCAGGGAGTGAAGTACCTTTCTTTTTGTGGAAATCTTCTTCCCGTACCGAGGGATTATGACACGTTTTTAAAGGTCATCTACGGGGATTATCGGAAAGTGGTGAAAGCCGGGGGAGAACATGGATATCCCTATTTTAAGATGTATGAAAAGCAGCTTCATGCCTTGCTAAAGGAGAAGTGGTTTTTTGACTATACCTTCCAGGAGAAGGACCTGGAGAGACCGCAGGTCGAGAATTTCCGGGAACTCAGCTTACGCTTTGTGGATTCCTTTGTTCTGGAGGAGAGAGAACTGAAGAAGAACTTTTTGGAGGATAAGAAAGAGGCAGTGCTTTCTTCCCTCCCTTCCATGCAGGATCATGCCGTGATGCTCGGAAATGCTATCGAAAAGAAGAAGGGAGAGGGAACCGAGTCGGTTCGTCTTCTGGAGTCTTACTGTGAAGCGCTCTTTCAGCTCTATTCCGATATAACGGAAGAGAAGGTATCCGAGGAAGTATTGCAGAGGAAAGCGGAGAAGCACTTTAAAACGATAGAAAAGTTTCTTAGAAAATTGCGTTCCGTGCTGGAAAAGGAGATCAAGAGACAGGTTGTTTTTCTCCCGCACAGTGCAAAGCACTTTGCGAGTCTTCGCCCGCTTATCGATGCGTTACGAGAGAGAGAAGACACGGAAGTGAAGTTGATGCCGATTCCCTACTTCGACCGTCTGGGAGACGGGAGTCTTTCGGAGATGCACTATGAGGGGGAGAACTTCCCGAAAGAATACCCGATTACGGATTACAAAACATATAACTTTGCTGTGGAACTGCCGGACTGTATCGTGATGAATTCTCCCTACGATGCTTATAATCCGGTCTGGAGTGTGGATCCCTTCTTCTATAGTGAAAAACTAAAGCAGTATACGAATAAATTGGTTTATATTCCCTGGTTTGTGACGGATGAAATCGATCCGAAGAATCCGGAAGACGGGAAAGCCTTCTACAATATGCGTTACTATGTGACCGTACCGGGAATCATGCATGCAGACCTTACTATCGTGCAGTCCAAAGAGATGCGAAAAGCCTACAGTGCAAAGCTCTCTCGTTTTTTAGACGGCGGGAAGAGAGGAGCAGAAGGAAAGGAAAAGACGGAAAGCCTGCTTGCCAGGAAGGAACAGATGCGGATTTTAAGAAAGAAGATTGTAGGTGCCGGTTCCTGCCTCTTCGGAGAGAAAGAGGGACAAGGGACAAAGGAAGTCATTTCCTGTTTCACCCGTTTTCTTTCTCGCTAAGCAGGAAAAAGGATAAGGATATGGCTTAATACCGGAGGAAAATGGTAGAAATGAAACTGGCGGCAGATTTTTTTTATGATGAAGTGCGGGACGGATTTTATATCCCGGGAATGATGAAAAGAGCGTGGGGCGCAGGGATGCGGATTCTGTTCGAGATTGACAGAATCTGTAAAAAATACGATATACGCTATTTTATCAGTGCGGGAACACTGCTCGGTGCTGTGCGGGAGGGCAGCTTTATCCCCTGGGATGATGATCTGGATGTCATTATGTTGCGAGATGAGTTTACAAAGTTTTCCCAGGTGGTGGCAGGTGAGTTAATACCGGAGTTGACGTTTTCATTTGGGCAGGATGGAGAGAAAGATAAAAGTTATCTGGCTGCTATTTCGATTTCGGAGATGGAGTTCCGCGCCGAAGCCTTGCGGACATTTTATGAGTTCCCCTATCCTGCAATAGTCGATGTTTTTGTTTTAGACGATCTCGCAAAGGACGAAGAGGTAGAGTCTCGCCGCAAAGAAGTATTGAAGATGCTGACGATTATGATTGCTTCTGTAGAGCAAAACGGCGTCGGAAAAGAAAGTTTCCCGAAAGAGATTCAGCTGATTGAAAAGCTGATACCTTTCCGTTTTACGGAGAAAGAAAATTTTCTTCCGGAGCTGTACCATGCTTTTCATGCATTTTGTCAGTTGTATAACGGAAAGGGAGAAGAAGTGGCATATCTTCCCTATCAGTTGTATCACCCGGAAACAAAATTCCCGAAGAAAGCTTTTCAGGGGGAAAAACAGATTGCTTTTTGCGGGTATCCGTTTCCTGCGCCTGTCGATTATGATACGGTTTTAAAGGTGATTTATGGAAATTATCGAAAGCGGGTAAAGGCCGGGGGAGAACATAATTATCCCTATTTTAAAAAGTATGAAAAGCAGCTCCACGCAGTGCTGAAGGAGAAGTGGTTCTTTGACTATGTTTTTCAGGAGAAGGATCTGGAAAGGCCGCGTGTAGAGAACTTCCGGGAAATTAGCAGACAGTTCGCGGATGCCTTTGTGCTGGAGGAAGAGGAACTGGAGAAAGCATTTTCGGAAGGGCAGTTCGAGGCAGTGCTTTCCGCACTTCCCTCCCTCCAGGAGCGCGCCGTGATGCTCGGGAATGCCATAGAGGAAAGAAAAGGAGAGGGAACGGAAAGCGTTCATATCCTGGAAAGCTTCTGTGAAGCGCTCTTCCAACTGAATACTTCTTTGACGGCAGCACAGGCTTCCGCTGTAGAGCACAGTAAAGAACAGCTGGAAGGACTTCGACCGATTCTTAGGAAGCTACGCACGGCGCTGGAAAGAGAAATCAAGAAACAGGTTGTTTTTCTCCCGCACAGTGCAAAGCACTTTGCGAGTCTTCGCCCGCTTATCGATGCGTTACGAGAGAGAGAAGACACGGAAGTGAAGTTGATGCCGATTCCCTACTTCGACCGTCTGGGAGACGGGAGTCTTTCGGAGATGCACTATGAGGGGGAGAACTTCCCGAAAGAATACCCGATTACGGATTACAAAACATATAACTTTGCTGTGGAACTGCCGGACTGTATCGTGATGAATTCTCCCTACGATGCTTATAATCCGGTCTGGAGTGTGGATCCCTTCTTCTATAGTGAAAAACTAAAGCAGTATACGAATAAATTGGTTTATATTCCCTGGTTTGTGACGGATGAAATCGATCCGAAGAATCCGGAAGACGGGAAAGCCTTCTACAATATGCGTTACTATGTGACCGTACCGGGAATCATGCATGCAGATTGCACGATTGTGCAGTCCGAGGGAATGAAGAAAGCGTACCTTGCGAAGCTTTCCCGTTTTATAGAAGAGAAAGAAGTTTTGGAGCGGTTGGAGAAGAAGATTCTCGGTGCCGGTTCCTATTTGACAGAAGGAAAGAACGAGAAGGAAAAAGAAGAGTTACTGAATAAGGTACTCAGCAATATTTTCCCGGAATAGAGAGGGTATTGTACAAGGAAGGACAGTAGAAAACGGATGAAACCAAGTAGAGATTTTTTTTATGATGAAGTGCGAAACGGGTTCTATATTCCCGGCATGATGAAGAGAGCGTGGGGCGCAGGATTGGCAATCCTTTCAGAGGTTGATACGATCTGTAAAAAGCACGCTATCCCCTATTATGCCGGGTTCGGCACACTTCTCGGGGCAGTAAGAGAAGGGAATTTTATTGCGTGGGATGACGATATCGATCTTTTGATGTTCCGAGATGACTATGAACGATTCCGGGAGTTTGCGAAAGAGGAACTGCCTGAGGAACTGGAGATTCTGTCTATTGAGGAAGAGGATTCTTTTAAGGGCATGAATGCCGTTGTCTGTTCTACAGAGAAGCGATTCCTGCACAATAGATTGAAGAAGTACTGTGATTTTCCTTACTCTGCCTTTGTCGATATTTTTCCGATGGATAGTGTTGCAGAAGGAAAAAAGGAGAAGGAACGACAGCTTCTTCTTTCTTTGTTGTTCAAGATTAGAGGGGAAGTATGGGAAGGAGGCGCGAAGAGGGAAGATGCGTTAAAAGAGCTGGAAGAAGTAGAGTCCCTTCTTTCCGTACCGAAGGAAGTAGGAGCCTCTCCGGAGAGAAGAGTAGGATTATTGATAGAAGAAGTTTACCGGAGATTCAATAAGGATAATGAGGAAAAAGTCGCCAATATGGCAATCTATTATTTACGGGGAGCAGCCTATCCCCGTTCCGTTTTTCAGGAGAAGACTTATCTTTCCTTTTGCGGAACGAAGTTACCGGCACCCTTAGGATGGGAGAGTGTTTTGAAAGCCGAATATGGAGACTATACGAAGCAGGTGAAGGCAGGCGGAGAGCATGACTACCCTTATTTTAAGGGGCAAGAAGAAAATATGCAAAAAGAATTGGGGGAGGAGTGGAAGTTTCGGTATTCTCCCTCCGCGGCAGACCTTTCCCGCCCTCCTGTGCAAAGCTTCCGGGAAATTATTTTGCGGGAGCTCGTATCATTATCCTCGGTGCAAGAGACGATTCGCACGCATTTTACGGAAGGAAAGATTTCTTTAACCTTGCCTCTCCTTGCCCAAA